>Ga0082212_10006117_pt1 | contig 16249 bp, 16 predicted proteins | sample TergutNt197P3_FD_71548 | JGI IMG/M metagenome (GOLD analysis project Ga0082212, IMG submission 71548) | Neocapritermes taracua P3 segment gut microbial communities from Petit-Saut dam, French Guiana - Nt197 P3 | ecosystem: Host-associated > Arthropoda: Insects > Digestive system > Gut ... | reverse complement strand
GTAGTCACTAGTGTCGACAGAAGTAAGAGCGCCAGTACAGGCAATGCGATTTTCCACTTCAGTTTCATATACAGATCTCTCCCTCTTTAATTACTTGTGGATTGAGATAACTCTTGGCATGAAAGTCTATCGCGCCCGCTGTTTTTGGATTTATACAGCATTTTATCCGCACTTTTTACAAGATTATCCCCATCCTCAGGATATTTTATACTTCCGGTCGAAACTCCGATAGAAACGGTGACGTAGTCCGCAGCGTCATTATTGATATGATGTATATTAAGATTTCGTATGTTTTTAAGCATCTTAGCCGCAATCGACCGCGCTCCTTCTTTATCGGTATTGGGCAGTACGGCGACAAACTCCTCGCCACCAAAACGGGCAACAAAATCGTCTGCCCTCGCTACGCTGCCAGCCAACGCCCGCGCAATCGCTTTCAAACAAGCATCCCCTTGTTCGTGCCCATAAGCGTCGTTGTATTTTTTGAAATAATCCACGTCGATCATAAGTGCGCTCAACAAACCATTTGAACGCGACAAAAAACCCATAATCCTCTGAAGGCTGCTTTCCATGTACCGCCTGTTGAAAATGCCAGTCAGCGCATCATGGTTCACCTTTGTGAACAAATCCTGAATCGTGTTTGACAGGTTGCCAAACTCATCGTCGCGGTCTGCTCCGTAAATTTGCTCCTCCTGGTTGTTTTTCACACGGTTCAGGCTCTGAATCAATTGCTCAAGCGGTTTGAATATCAGCCGATAGCTCACAGCGTTTGTCGTTACTGTGAATGCTATCAGCAAAACGAGGAGGATTGCGGAAATCGGCAGAAAAAGGGAGATGCCAGCGTAAGACGAGGGCGAGTACAGAATGACCGTCGACCAGTTAGTGTGCTTTACAGGGGCTATGGCCACATAACTGTATTTAGTTGGGTCAAAAAACTCGCCTCCGATGCTGCTTTCCAAATCGCGGTGCATGAAATCGTCATCCTCAAGCAGTGTGCTGTCCATTTGGATTTTGCCGCTTTCGTCTATGACAAGACCCCTCGTGTTGCTATCGCATTGTGAAAGGAGCTCCTCAGCCATATGGGAAAACTCCAACCCTGTTGAGATCACTCCGATCGGAATACCGTTTTTAACAACCTTGTAGTCCAGCCATACCCGCTTTCTCTGCAGCACATGGTCCATGTCGATGCTGAGGGCATACGCGTGGTCAGATGCGATGCACCTGAAATACCAGCCGTCGTCCGGGTTGTCCTCGCTTAGGCTGGCTGCCAGCTGGATTTCTTTTGTGTTGTTCACGTCGACGCTGTATTGGTTCAGCGTTTTATCAATGCCGATGTACAGGTTGTTGCTGTACAGCTCTCCAATAATGCCCGCCATTATTTCGTATGCTTGAGCCTTCTTGTCGTCGTCACGCTCGTCTGCAAGCCATTCAGTAACAGCAGCAGACACTGCCGCTGTAGAAACAAGGCCGATCTCCTTGACAATATGTGCGCTGAGCGCATTAGCTGAACTGACCGCGTAGTGCTCGGCATGGTCAGTGGATACTTGCTTGACTATGCTGCTGAACGCCGTAAGCATTGCCAGTGCCATCAGCAAAAAAGCCGCTGTGAAAACCGCAATGTTGGCATTCCGAAACCGCACAGAAATCCTGCCTTCGGCAAATAACATTCTGCGCAGCCTTCTTTTGTCTTCACGCACATTCGGCAAAGCCGCAACCTCCTTCACTTATTTGACGTATGCTACTTTGCCCTCATCAAGCTCATGTGGCTCTTTCCCGCTTTTCGCCGTTCCCACCAATACCGCTATGCCAAAACTGTACCCCTCCGGGAACTGCAGGCGCTTTTTCCAATCGTCGCCGCATGGGCCGTTGATCGGTATGCCCGCCATGCCGCAGATGACGCTGCCAAGCCCCAGCGAATGGGCCGCAAGCGCAATGTTCTGGCTGAGTATGCCGCAGTCCATTGAAGAAAACTGGGAGCCGTCCAATGCCACCATGGCCATGCACGGCGCATTGTAGAAAACTTTCCCGCCGCGCGATTTGATTCGCTCATACCCTGATTTGTCCTCTGCCGCAGCAAGGATGCCCATGCTTTCAGCGTCAAGCTCTTCTATCAAGCTCTTGTCTGTAATAAAAATGACATGCCACGGCTGGTTGTTCATGGCGCTGGGTGCTGCAAGGGCTGCGCTTGCAATAGCCTTTACCTGTTCGTCAGTAAGCGGATTATCAGTAAAATCGCGGCAAGAGTAGCGCCCTGCAATAGCTTTTAATATTTCGTTCATGTAAATACCCTCCTTTCAGTCTCCGTATGGTATACTGTGCAGCAGTATTATACCACGTGGTTTTATTTTCAATCAGGCTTGCTTCGCGGTTTTTCAACAATCCGGCGAATTTATATGCTATAATAGCAGGGAGAACCTATCGAAACCTATCTGCTTTTTGATGAAAGGACGCTTGACATGAAAAAAGTAATCTTGCTTGCAACGGGCGGCACAATCGCTTCTGACCGCCACGGCGAGCACAACAGCCTCCAGCCGGCGATTTCAGCCGATGCGCTGATATCGTTTGTACCGCAAATCAAAACCATATGCGAGCCCCACGCACGGGACATTATGTTCCTGGACTCGTCGAACATCCAGCCTGAAGAGTGGTGCGTCATTGGCAAATCCATCTACGAAGCGCTTGCCGACTATGACGGCGTCGTTGTTACCCACGGCACTGACACCCTTGCCTATACTGCATCAATGGTCGCCTTTATGCTTCGAGGCTTGTCGAAGCCAGTTGTTTTTACCGGAGCCCAGCTGCCGATTTCGGAGTTGATGTCGGACGGGCGCAAAAACCTCGAGTCTTCTTTTGCCGCTGCCGCTTCTGGGACAGCAGGCGTTTACGTATTGTTTGACAACAAGATCATTAATGCTACCCGAGCAACAAAACTGCGCTCAATGGGGTTTGACGCTTTTGCCAGCATAAACGCACCCATATGCGGCTCTGTGGATTCCAGGGGCATACTGTTCACACACCCTGTCATGCAGACCGGGCACCGCCAGCTTTGCGACAACATCTGCCCCGACGTTTTCCTGCTCAAGGTGATTCCGGGCACGAACCCGCTTATTTTCGACAGGGTCATCGAGATGGGCTACCGGGGCATCGTCATCGAAGCCTTCGGCGTCGGCGGGCTTCACTATGTCCACCGCAATTTGACAGGGAAAATTGGGCTTTTGTGCGAAAACAACATTGCTGTCGTCATTATCAGCCAATGCATGTACGATTCGACCGACCTTAACGTCTACGAAGTGGGGGCAAAGCTTCCAGAGCATGTAATCAGCGGTAAGGACATGACGGCAGAAGCAGCAGTGACGAAATTGATGTGGGTGCTCGGCCAAACCGATGACCTGAAGGACATCGCAGCCATGATGCAAACGCCGCTATGCGATGAAATCAGTTGATTCGCTCCTTTCGAAATGTATTATATTAAAATTATCCGCAATTAATAAAGTAATTTGCCAATTTCATGAATAATATGAAATTGTCTGAGATTAACTTGTGTTCATCAATACTTGATTTATCAAGTATAACCCAAAATTGGTCAACTAAATTATTTTACGGTTGACCAAAAATAATATGAATGTTTTGGTTAATTCTGTTTTAACTCAAAACTCGTTTATCCGTGTATTTAAGTAAATATTTAACTACGCTCCGACGCGAGGCCAATATCGACAGTGCCTTGTTGAAAACGGCGTTCGCCAACACAAGCGAAAACATGGGATCGACTGTTGTCGTGGCGGGAATGGACATCATCTTGGACGAGGTTGGGGCTATTTCTTGCATCATATTTTTTTGCCGCTATCTTTAATCACAGATTCTCCTCTTGTAAAAGGGGATACGGGGTTGGACGTATCTCGCAAATAATGTAAATCGCCACTTCCGCCATCTACGACAGCATGCCCATGCCCATAGCCATCAGCTTTTCTTTTGCCTCCAAAAAATATGTCGTTCTTGCCGGTTTCTGGGTTGAAGCGAACTTTGTAGTCATATTCCGGGCGTTCTTTACACTTTTTACAAAGTCTTGGTGGATTGCTCCAGTCAGCATGGATTTTGAATTTTTCTTTGCAGGATTCACATTGGACTTCTTTCCATTTGTCCTGTTCTCGCTTGTTTTCTGCCTTTAACCATTCCATTCTCGCCAGGAAGGCTGATTTTGCCGTTTCAAATTCTTGCTCTAATCTTGATGCCTCTACTTTAACGGACTTAAGATGAATGTTAGCTTCGTCAAATTCAGCTTTTATCCGTTTCGTATTGGCTTTGGCTTGCTCCATGTCGTGTTTATTCGAATTGTTGTTGAAGCGATATTTCGCATCCTGTGATTGCCTGACCCAATAAGCTGCTTGCTCCTTTGCTGAACGCATTTCTGCCTGATACATTTTACCTTCATCGGAATAAGATTTTGCACCAGATTTATCTCCAGAGTCCCAAGCACTTTGCGACCACTGAAAAGCTTGCGTCATATTGTAGTGAGCGCGGTCGCTTTCTGCATGATAAGCAGTAATGTTGCGGCTGCATTCATCCATAAAGTATTTGTGTTGCAGCCAAGCTGACTCATTACTCTCGTAAATCTGATTTTGAACTTTGTATGCCCAGTCTAGTTCATCATGCAGGCGTGTACACTCACGCCCCCAGCGACCCCTTTCGTCACGTGCGGATTTCAACCGATTGTATATATGGTCTTTATTGGCAGCAAGACGGTCCAATTCTCTGTCGTTGAACAAAATCCATCACCTACCCTGAATAAGATTAGCAGAATACCGCTCTTTTCAGTATTATTTTAGCATATCGGTAATGCATATTCCATGAAAAAGTGGAGCTCGGATCATCTCTTGTTTTTGTCAAGTGAAAATTGGTCCAACCAATAGGTTGAAAATTGGCCGAACCGCCCGACGGCGCGGCACTTCGGGCACCTAGCTGCCGAAAAGCCGTCTTTTTTGTATGAATCAGCCGAACCTAAATTGACGCTCTACAAGTATGACGAGATAACTTATGTATAAATGACGTGAAAGTGATGGAAACAACAATGCCAGAAATACTGGATTATGGTGGCTTTATTAATGCCCTGCTCAACGCCGGGTTCTCAATGGGCGGCGGTAACGACGAGGGCATTTTCGCCGTCATCCCTTGGGGATGGAACGAGTCGCCGCCATATGAAACGCCAGTCCGATGGCATACCGAAAACCCCGAAACTGACCCATGGGAATGGCGCATGCGTGTTTTGAACGAGCGAAAGGACATTGCCTATGGTAAGCTGTTCTTCAAAAAAAGCGGGTTCATCACTAAAGAGTGGTACCCCTGTTTTTTAGCTGCCCGGCGAGGTGGCACGACCTTTGACGAAGCCTATGCCGATGGCACAATCAGCAATTCTGCCAAGCGAATTTATGATGTGGTGTCCGAAAACGGCGCATTGCCCCTGCACGGTATCAAACAAATCGCCGGATTCTCAAAGGAGGATAAGTCCGGCTTTGACAGGGCGATTACCGAATTGCAGATGAAAATGTACCTGACCATGTGCGGCAGACAGCAGAAGCTATCGAAAATGGGCGAAGAATACGGTTGGTCATCCACCGTATTCTGCACCGTAGAGCATTTCTTTGGCGATGCTGTCTTTGATTCGGCGGCGAAAATCTCCAAAGATGAAGCCACCAATAGAATCCGAGAGCGGGTCATAAGCCTTAACCCATCCGTGCAGGTTAAGAAAATTAATAAGTTTATTATTGGATAATTTAAAGGATAACGGTGTCTACTTTTACTGATTGATCGCTTCAATAAACCGCATGAGCATAACGGCCGCCTGAGCCCTTGTCGCATTCCCTTTGGGATGAACAATGGTCTGCCCGTTGTCATTCGTGCCTGTACCGCTTATGACGCCAAGCTTGTTAAAAGTCTGAATAGCACCCATAGCGTAACCGGCAATGCTAGCCTCGTCCGCGAAAATGATCCATTGGTCGGTCACCGGCAGGACAATTCCCTTGTAGTCCATGTAACGCTCAAGTATGACCGCGAGATCCTGCCGTGTGATGAGGTCTTCCGAACCGAACCTGCCGTCGCCGTAGCCGCTTGCGATTCCGTTTTCAACCGCCCAAGACACTGCTTTCGTGTACCATGAATTTTCGTTCACATCGCTAAATTCATTAAATAAACCTGTCACATCCGGCGATCCGTCTAGGCGGTGAATAATGGTAACGACCATTGCTCTAGTGAGTGTTGTATTCGGGCTGAACAAGGAGTCTGATGTGCCGTTCATCAAGCTGTTTCCATAGACATAGTTTACTGCGTTAAAATACCAATCGCTCTCTTTAACATCTGTGAACGGGCTTGCCGCCGCAAGTGGTGTCTTCTGTTCAAAAACGGTTACCCCACTATCATTTACTGTGATAGTGAGCACACGCATTCCGCTCTGCGGCAAGTGTGGGTGTGTGTAATATGTTTCATGATAGATTCCTTTCGTTTTTTGTTTATGTCTTTCTGTAATTACCAATTTATACTAAACATTTATAATTATAACACATAGTAGTTACATTTCAGTTACGTGCCAATTTCTTTTAAATTAAAATCATCCCATACAGTGGTCAATCAGTCCATCCATGATGGTTTTCTTCACGCTTGATGCCCTTTCGGGTTCGTGTCCCTTTTACTTGGAACTAAAATTCACTTGCGCTTATATTCTTCCCATCCAAATTCAGCTGAGTCAAATCTACAGAAATGCTATTGCCACAAATAATAATTTCTCTAGTAGGAGCTGGGGGCGATGTCGGTCAGCTGGGATGGAGTAACGAATCGTTACCTTTAAGCAGAGCGAGAATTATATTTTATGCTTATCCTACATTCTTCCCGTCACATACTTTTGTGTCAGTTCCATTTGGGGAAACATGAACATATTTGTTGTAGTGTTGCTCTCCACGATCTCACCCTGATAGAAAAATGCAGTGTTGTCGGCTATCCTTCTAGCCTGTTCCATGTTGTGCGTTACCATGATGATCGTGTAATTTTCCTTGAGTTGTATTAACAAGTCTTCGATCTTGAAAGTTGAAATGGGGTCGAGTGCCGAGCAGGGCTCGTCGAAAAGTATAATTTGAGGATTCAGCATAAGTGCTCGCGCTATGCAGAGGCGCTGCTGTTGCCCACCGGAAAGCTTCATGGCCGTTTTGTTCAACCTGTCTTCCACCTCGTCGTAAAGGCTGGTGTTTTTTAGGTTTTTGATGGCCAAATCATGCATTTTTGAATACTTGTCACTATAGTGCTCTTTCACAGGAAGCAACAAGTTCTGCATGATTGTCATCGGAAGGGGGTTGGGCTGTTGGAACACCATACCAATGCCCATCCGCAGATTTTCTACAGCCTTTTTCCCACGGCAAGAGTAAACATCCATTCCAGCCACCTCAATCTCACCTTCGTGCCTGAATGAAGGTATGAGGTCGTTGAGGCGATTGATTGAACGGAGCAGCGTGGTTTTTCCGCACCCGGACGGGCCGATGAAAGCGTATATTTGATTTTTGGGTATATTGAGACTGATATTTTTCAATGCGTGATTCTTACCATAATACGCGCTGTATCCGATTATTTTAACGGCTATTTCTCCTACCATCTACCTGCACACCTTTCCTTTCGACATGCTGCCGACAAGAGAGGCCGCCGCATTCAATAAAATGATAATGCCTATGAGCACAAGAGATGCCCCGAATGCCACTGTGTAATCGTTCCCTTCGCCTACGGGCGATGTGTAGTAAATGTAGCTAGTCAGCGTCGAACCGGTATTTTTCAGCGTAGAAATCCAGTTTTCAGGCATGAACCACGGCTGTGTGCCGCTCATTCTAAGCGTGCCGCCCAGTGCAAGCCAAACGATGGCCGTATCTCCAATTATTCTGCCCATGCCAAGTATCACGCCGGTCGTTAGCCCTTCAGACGCGCTTTTTATAACCACTTTGGAGATCATCCTCCATTTGCTTGAGCCAAGCGCATAAGCCCCCTCAATATATGAATTGGGAACGGCCTTTAGCGCTTCTTCCATTGATTTTATTACAAACGGCAGGATCATAATGGCCATAGCTGCCGAAGCGACCAAAAATGATTTGCCGTACGCCTTTTCAATTACCCCATCCGAGAGTTCAACAGGGGTCGACAAAAAAGACAGCCAGGGCAGAGTGAATATCGACAACGCAAATAACGCTATGACTATCGTCGGAATACCTGAAAGAATGTCGATGGCGGTCTTAATCGTACTGCGAAAAACGCCTTTCTTGGAGTAAAAACATAGATATATTGCGGTTGCAAGCGAAAAAGGGAACGCAGTGAGTGTCCCAAGCAGCGTGAGCAATACGGTGCCGACAAGCGGGGTCAATATTCCACCGCCCTCCGCGTTCCGTGCGGAAGCTGTTGGTTCGGTCGTAAGAAAATTCCAAGAGAGAACCGGGAAGCCTTCTATTGCTATATTGATGATGATAAAGAAACAGACGCAAACGACCAAAACTATGGCGGCCCATGAGTATATGTACCCTGTAATGTTGCTGAACGTGTTGCTTTTTCTGTTAATCATCATATCCGGCAGACCTCCTGAGGTGTTTTTCGACAAGCCTTGCGCCGATAGACAACAATGCGCCGAAAAGCAGCAGTATTGCGCCGCAGGCAAACAAGGCGCTTTCAACCGATGCGACGCTCATTGCTTCGCTCTTGTTGATTATAGCGGCTGACAACGGCAGTACCGGCGTATATAGCGCGGCAATGCCATGGGAAAACAGCTGCGGTACATACCCGACGCCGCCGCAGACCATCGACACCGCAATAGCTTCGCCTATGCCGCGCCCCGCGCCAAGTATAACGCCGGCGATGATCCCCGATCGCGCAGAAGGCAAGATGATCTTCCAAATCACTCTGAAATGGCTCATGCCAAAAGAGAAACCGACCTCTTTCTGGTCTTCTGGTACGGTGTTTATTGCGTTAATGCAGAGCGAAATTATGGTTGGCGCTATCATAAATGAAAGCACTATGATGCTCGACAGAAGACTCTTGCCGGACATCTGAAAGAAATCCAAGAATTCTATTTGCATATCCACCGTTATAAAATGCTCCTCGATGAACGGCACCACAGTCATGACCCCTACAAGGCCGAAAACCACCGAGGGAATGGATGCAAGAAGCCTCACAAAAGCAGTCAACAAAGCCGCCGCTTTTGGGGGCGTGAGCTCGCATATAGTAATCGCCGCACCAATGGAGAGCACACTGGCTACGGCTAGAGCTATCGCAGTAGAGAGCAGCGTCCCCACAATCAAACCGAGCATGCCGAACTCCAGCACCGGGTCAGATGAGCTGAACCCAGCTCGTACCTGGCTGTCAAAACCGGTTTTCGTTATAAGCCCTATGCCGTTCTCCGCAATCACGGGCATTGCCTTCGAAAAAATGAAGTAGAATATAAAAACTATCGCGATTACGGAGAACAAGGACAAAATCCTGATAATTAGCTCGGGTAAAATGTCAGTTGGTTTTTTCAAGAGCGACATAACCTTCCTTTGCAACTATATCGTTCTGGCACTCGAAGCTCCTAAGATAATCTATTATCACTGCCTCCAATTTGCCGGGCTTGCCCTTGGTGAACACATAGAGGCTTCTGCTTGCGGGATACGCGCCGCTGTTGACTGTCGCTTCGCTGGGTTTGACATTATTTACTGAAAGCGCCTTAACTGTGCTGTCTACAAAGCCTATCGAATCGAAGCCTATGCCGTTCGCGTCCGTTGCCACCGCATTCTTAAGCAACGTTGCAGAAGCGTAGGGAGTGGCGCGGTCTGCGACCTTTTCCTTGTCCAGAAGCAAATCCTCAAGCGTGGCGAGCGTCCCCGAGCCTGTCTCCCTTGTGTGTATGAGTATTGGGGCGCTATTGCCGCCGACTTCGTTCCAATTTTTTATCTCTCCTGTAAATATCCCCTTTACTTGCTCTTTTGAAAGGTTGTTAACGGGATTGGACGGATGCACGATGACGGCTATGGCGTCCCTGGCGATTTCAAACGCGTCTACAATGGCTGAATCTTCAGCGGATATGGAACTTGAAGACATGCCGATATTATTCGCGCCGCTCTTCGTATCGTTCATTCCGGCACCCGAACCGCCGCCTGCCACCGTTATTGAGAGTTTGCCTTTATTCATATTTTCAAGTTTTCGCGCGGCAGCTTCCATAATTGGTTGAACTGTAGTTGAGCCGGAGACTTTTACGGAACCTGACATGTTGCTGAAATAATTTATGCTGGCAGTATTGTTTGCGTAGCTTACGTCTGCGCCGATTGATTCAGCAAATGCGCGGAGGGGTATCAGCGTTCTGCCACCAACGTTTTTACAGGGGACATCCAAGGTTTTTCTGGCGCCGTTCACCGTGTATGCCGAAGAATCTTGCTGAAATACGACAGTGTAGGATGCAGTTTTTATAGTAGCTTCTTTAGTTGCCTGAGTCCATACAACATCGGCGCCGAGGGTCTCAGAGACAACACGGAGTGGAACCAGCGTCCTGCCATTTTCAACCACTGGGGCTACGTCCGATTTGACTTCCTTGTCGTCGATAACTATTTTAATGGGGTCCGCGGCGAAGGAGGCGCCTGCCGCTAAGCCGAACACTAGGATCAGTGCGAGGAAAACACTTGCAATTTTTGTTATACGTTTCATTTCTTTCTCCTTTACTTATTACGCAAATTTTATACCAAATCTTGTCAACGGGATCCGTTAATTCGATGTATTCATTGAAATTATAATTATTTAATGTAAATTTCACATGCTGAAAACGGTAAAGGATGGGTAAAACTTTTTAAGGAGGTTGACGCATTTGCCTTTCAACCACAAAGTGATAGTGTCCTTTTGCCCCACGGAGATAGATAATCACGTCCACGATGGTTTTTTTCACGCTCAATGCCCTTTCGGGCTCGAGTCCCTTTTACCCGGAACTAAAATTCAAAAAGCCCCCACAATGGGGGCTTTTTGAATTTGGTGCGGATATCGACACCGTACTTAAACAATTCCATCAAGCTCGCACTAGCCCAGCGTTACGCTGTTCTGGATAATACTGTAAGCGGCGAAAGTGCGGTTGTTAACGCTAGTAGTAAGGCATGCCCTTTTGGAGAAGATGTCCGAATGGTTCGCAAGATAACCCAAAAGCAGATAATTCTTACTCCTGCTGAAAAAGATGAAGTGGTAACAAAATATGAGGGCGGCATGAGCATGATCGCAATTGCTGCTCACTATGGCTGTCATTACACCACTGTCGATAGAGTTTTAAAACAAAAAACCGCCTGTCTTGAAAAATAGGATGCCCAACCGATCTGCACGTCACCTTTTAGCCAATCCATATGAGGTACAGAAAGAATCCGATGTATTCACTGTTTTTATATTTTAATCAATTTATATTAAGAGTAATTTTTCAGGCTAACGATGACTCTTTTTTGATTATTAGGATATATATCTTCAGCCTTTTGGTGATAGTTATAGTTTCCAACGCTAGTTCTTCCGCATACAAGCGCCTTCATTGAAAAAGGGCTTGCGACGATGTCATAATAACCTGTAATGACTGTTGAATGACGCCAAATACTACCATTGTGATGCTGTACAATATGACCCGCCTCCCATGTCGGATTTAAAGTTGAATAATTAATTGAAGTACCTCCAGGTCCTTTTGTACTATTTGATGTTAAAAAACTGTGTAATTCATTTACCCCTGACCACGAACTGCTTCTATTTGAGGTGTTCCTAAAATACCAGCCAGTAGACGATATTCCCGAGCCTCCTGGATCGTAAGGAATTGCGCCTCCATATAACAACGCATGTGAAACAAAATTGGTGCAATCATATGCGCCTGATATCTGTGAGAAGTCATAATATGGTACACTTGACCCTCCGCTTGGAGGAGAATTATAGCTGCAGTAGTTGCCTGCATACGAGTTTATCTTTCCAAGGTTTAAATTAGTTGAAGCTCTTGTAGGGGCACTGACAGTTTCTACTCCTAAAGATTGTTCTTCAGCAGGAATCTACTGTATTTCATGTTGAGCATTGATATCTTTGAGTAATTCAGCAATTTTATGGTCTATGTCGTGCTTTGAATCGGATTTGCTGTTAAGTGTGAAATTTCGCACATCATAATCAATCCCACGAATAAATTCATCATAATAAATATACGGACAATATAAGTCCACTACTTTGTCCCTGCCCGTATCCCATAATATATCTACCACTTTACCATACCCCGAAGAAATGTCGGGCAAGTCACAATAATTGAAATCTACTTTGATTTTATATTGTAAATAAATAAGATTTTCTAACGCTTGCTGTTTATTTAATGTCACATTAATCCTATAATTTTCTTTAAAGCCATTACACAGGGCACTCACATGTCTAGACACCTCAATCATTCCTTCAACATATTTTTGAACATCCGCATCAAGATATTTGCTAATTTCATATTCAGTAAAAAGATCATTGCTTTTCATTATCATTTCTACGAGATTAGCACCTTCACCAGCACAATCATAAATAGCTTCTTCATTAAACGCATAAGCTGAGATTGATAGGGTTGAAAAAATCAAGCAACAGGCTAAAAGAATTTTTATTAAATGCATCTTTTTATTCATCAAATTACACCTTTCTAACTACCAAAAATAGCATACACTTGAAATTAATCTATTATTGAACTACTATCAATTCCTATTATTAATAGATTCATCGTTTTAATCAGCTCCTCCCTCCTTCCAAATATAATACTAAACTAAAGCACACCTCTTGTCAAGACCATTAAAACATGTCCAACATGTCCTTTTGGAGAAAATGTTCGCATGATTTCTGAAATCGTCCAAAGGCAGGTAATCCTTACGCCTGTCGAGAAGGACGAAGTTGTGAAAAAATACCTGAGCGGCATGAGCATGTCGGCAATAGCCGATCAATACGGTTGCCACTATACTACGATTGGCAGGATTCTGAGGAAGTACGAGGTTATTAAGATTCGGAGTTGATCTTTTTGCCTTGCTTTTTGCCCACGCTTGTCCTCCCAGAGATTTATGGCGTGAAGATTAGGGCGACATTATTTACTCAAAAAAACAGGGCTAAGTCGCCCTATTTACTCAATCTGGCGTTGAACGTCTATGCGATTTAACTTTTGTCCCATCAGATTTAACGTAATTTTTTACTGGTACTATTTTCTTCGTCTGTTTCCCTCTTACGCTGCTTTTTGTCTTAGCCATTAAACTTATCTACTGACAATGGATTCTTTGTGCCTCCTTGCGAAATGCAAGGAGGCATGTAGCCTAAGAGGCATAGATCGGTATTTTAAAGGCTTTTTTGCCATAATTTTTAGCATAATACGTAACGCCATTTCTGGTAAAAGAAGCAGGCCAACAAGAAAAAAGCTCTTTCCATGGGCGCAATTGTTGGCAAGGAATTTGTCGATAGGGGTGCATCAGCCAGATCGGCAGACAGGCCAGAACTCAAAAAAATGTTGGAGTACATCAGAGAAAATACGGATCGGGTGGATTACGTCATTGTCCACAAAGTTGACCGCTTGGCAAGAAATCGCGGCGATGATGTTGACATTACCAGAGCGCTAAATGATGCCAATGTTCAACTGGTATCCGCATCAGAAAGCATAGATAATACGCCTTCCGGCATGTTGCTGCACGGCATTATGAGCTCAATTGCGGAATTCTATTCGCGCAACCTGTCTACCGAGGTTAAAAAAGGGATGGGTGAAAAGGTCAAAAACGGCGGAACTCCTACTAAAGCTCCTCTTGGATACAGAAATATTAGAGATTATGATGACATGGGCAGGCGTGACAGCCGGGTGGAGATTGATAAAGAACGCGCCCCGTTTATTAAATTGGCGTTTGATGAGTACGCTACCGGCAATTGGTCACTTCGTTCCTTAGCAGAACATTTGGCCGACCTTGGGCTTTCTACCCCTACTACGCCCAAACTGCCGTCAAAACCCATCAACAAAAAAATGCTCCATGTCATTTTGAACAACCCCTACTATAAAGGCATTGTCACTTACAACGGTGTACAGTATCCAGGAAAGCATGACGCGATCATCGATGAGGCAACCTGGGATCAAGTTCAGGAAATGCTCCGAAGCCATATAAACGGCGAACGTACACGCGTTCATGAGCATTATTTAAAAAGCACGGTGTATTGCGGCAAATGCGGTGCCCGGCTGATTATCCATAACGCCAAGTCAAGGTCAGGCGATTACTACCCATATTTTGTATGTTCCGCCAAACATGGCAAGAGAAACGACTGCAAGCAAAGAGCAGTGCTTATCGAAGAAGTAGAGGATAAGATAGTAGAATTATATGAGAAGATTTCGTTTACGCCAGAGTTCAGGAATCTTGTTGAGCAGTGGTTACGCGCCCAAATTGACAAACTGGCGGATGATGCCCAAATTGAGGTGAAACGATTGAAGCAACAAAAGGATAAACTGGAACGTGAACAATGCAAATTGCTTCAAGCGCATTATGCGGATGCTGTTCCGCTTCATTTGCTAAAAGAGGAACAGGATCGGATCGAAAAATCGCTTAAAACCATAACAAGCCAAATTGATGCATATTCTGCTGAATATACTGAAATAGCCAAAAATCTGAACGACGCTTTTAAACTTCTTGACGATTGCGGCAAGATATATGCGCTGGCAGATGACTTCACAAGAAGATGCTTTAACCAAGCTATATTTGAAAGAATTCGGGTGAGTGATGATTTAACCCTCGATATTGATTACGCCGAACCTTTTGACACCATACTCAACCCTAAAATACTTTTTGTCAAAAGTGAATTTGAGCAATATCTTAGGTCCCAACATGATGGGCAGACTGAACCCTCTGCCCATCAAACTTTACTGGGCTTTATTCGTACCACCAAAACCAAAACCCATAGTAAAATCCTAAATTTTTTTACTATGGGTTTAAGTAAGGACTGTTTGGTGCGCGCGGAGGGACTCGAACCCCCACGGTCGCCCGCTAGGACCTAAACCTAGTGCGTCTGCCAATTCCGCCACGCGCGCAAAAATTCGATTATACAGTAAACGCCAGCCTCATCTCATAACCGTTCCTTAATCTCACATTTCACCCGTTCAAAATCATCGTCGTTCAAAATCGGGATTAACTCCTGCACTTCGCCAACTGGTTTATCCCACCATTTGAGTTCTTGAAGCAAAGCAATCAATTCGTCATCAAATCGTTTGCGGACAAGTTTTGCAGGGGCGCCTGCCACGATTGCATAAGGTTCCACATTGCTTCCCACAACACTTTTCAACCCGATTATCGCTCCGTCGCCTATGTTGACGCCAGGCAGGATTACCGCATCTTGTCCAATCCACACATCGTTTCCAATAATGGTATCCCCCTTACAGGGCATATCAGACAATGGTGGAATATCTTGTTTCCATCCCTCAAAAATATAAAATGGAAAAGTGCTGGCTGAATTCATTTTATGGTTTGCGCCGTTCATTATGAACAGGGCACCCGCAGCTACCTGGCAATATTTACCAATGATTAGTTTGTCTCCGTAAAACTCGTAATGATGTATCACACAGTTTTCGAAGTCAGGCCCGCTGTAATAAGAAAAGTCGCCGACAATGATGTTCGGGCGTGTGATTGTTGGCTTTATGTAAGTCACATCATACGGTTCATGCCCATCTTCTCCCGGAACAGGGTGTTTAACATTAGGATTTGGTTGTTTGCTCATGTTTCAACCTCCACGCCCCAGTAAAAAACATCCGGACAACGTTGATACCTCAATGCTTTCCGGATGTTTCGCCTGGTGACCCTACCGGGACTCGAACCCGGGTTACCGCCGTGAAAGGGCGGTGTCTTAACCACTTGACCATAGGGCCGCAAAACAAAAACCGGCAACGTCCTAGTTTCCCGGGCGGCTGCCCGCCAAGTATCGTCAGCGCTGGGGAGCTTAACTTCTGTGTTCGGGATGGGAACAGGTGTAGCCTCCCCGCCGTAGTCGCCGGATAATGGTGCTTCTCAAACCGCGCAAGCGGTTTGCAAGAAGACCTTATGCAAAGTTTCCCAAATCTTCGATTTGCTGGAAACCACTGCGAATGGTGCTTCTCAAACCGCGCAAGCGGTTTGCAAGAAGACCTTACGCAAAGTTTCCCAAATCTTCGATTTGCTGGAAACCACTGCGAATGGCGCTTCTCAAACCACGCATGTGGTTTGCAAGAAGGCCTTACGCAAAGTTTCCCAAATCT
>Ga0082212_10006116_pt1 | contig 16251 bp, 15 predicted proteins | sample TergutNt197P3_FD_71548 | JGI IMG/M metagenome (GOLD analysis project Ga0082212, IMG submission 71548) | Neocapritermes taracua P3 segment gut microbial communities from Petit-Saut dam, French Guiana - Nt197 P3 | ecosystem: Host-associated > Arthropoda: Insects > Digestive system > Gut ... | reverse complement strand
GTGAGAGGGTTTACGCGTGACGTTGACGGCGTGAAATTATTTATCGACCACAATATACGCTCTATTCAGGATTATATCGCCGACAAAACTTTGACGAAATACGACGCTATTGATGTAAACGTTTATCAGTCGAATATTTTCCACACGAAAATGCTTATAAAAGATATAGAACTGCAAAATTATTTGTTCAACAAAGACGTTTACGAACTCCCGCCCAAGCAGCGTCTTGAAATAACAAGCTCGCTGCGGCGTGAGATGATAGAGATATTCAGCGGTATGAATATATATTGAAATAAGGATGAATTATATGAATGATTTGCCTGTAAGAAAATATCCGAGATTGAAAAATTATGATTATTCGCAAAATGGAGCATATTTCGTTACATTTTGTGTTAAAAACAAACATGAATTATGCGGAACTATTGTTGTAGGGTCGGGTTTCCATGCCCGACCGTCAATAGTGTTAACCGAATTAGGCTTTGAAATTCAAAAAACCATAGAATTTGTTAATTCGAATGATAAATCAATTAATATACAAAAATATATAATAATGCCCAATCATGTACATATGATTATATGTTTATCTGCGGTCGGGCATGGAAACCCGACCCTACAATTTGTGGTGGGGCAAATAAAATCTTATACAACAAAACGCTGGAACGAAATATGCGGCACAAACAATTTATCATTTTGGCAACATTCATTCCACGAACATATAATCCGCAACGAAATTGAATGCCAACATATATGGCAATATATAGACCAAAATCCAGATAAATGGTCAGAAGATAAATATTATATATAAAAAGATTAAAGGAAACAAAAAGTGTTAAACCAAAACAAAACGCCGATTTTCGAGGCGTTGAAAAAATACAGGAACAACAGAATAGTCAAGTTTGACGTTCCCGGTCACAAAGGCGGTCGAGGCAACAAAGAACTCACGGATTTTTTAGGCGAGACCTGTATGCAGGTTGACGTAAATTCGATGAAAATGCTTGATTTTTTAGGTCATCCCGAATCTGTGATAAAAGAAGCCGAAGAAATAGCCGCCGACGCGTTTAACGCGCACCACGCGTTTTTTATGGTCGGCGGAACAACGTCGTCCGTTCAGGCGATGATTATGTACGCGTGTAAATCCGGCGATAAAATAATAATGCCCCGCAATGTGCATAAAAGCGCGATAAACGCTCTTGTCGTCTGCGGGGCTGTGCCTGTTTATGTGAATCCGGGGACAAATAAAAATATCGGCATTGCGTTGGGTATGTCTGTAAACGATATTGCCGACGCTATAAAAAATAATCCCGACGCTAAAGCCGTATTCGTGAACAACCCGACTTATTACGGTATATGCTCGAATCTGCGTGAAATCGTGAAGCTTGCTCATAAAAATAATATGCTTGTTTTGGTTGACGAAGCTCACGGTACGCATTTTTATTTCGGCGAAAATCGACCTGTTTCGGCAATGCTTACCGGAGCGGACGCTGCCGCGGTGAGTATGCACAAAACCGGAGGTTCGCTGACGCAAAGCTCGTTTTTGATTTGCGACAAAGATATACACGCAGGTTATATGCGTCAGATTATAAATTTAACTCAAACGACAAGCGGGTCGTATTTATTATTGACTTCGCTTGATTTGGCGCGTAAAAATATGGCGTTGAACGGCAAAGAATTAATCAAGAAAACCGTTGAGTTTGCCGAATATGCCCGAAACGAAATAAATAAAATCGGGGGATATTACGCGTATGCTAAAGAATTGTTAAACGGAGATAATATTTATGATTTTGATTTGACGAAATTATCTGTTTATACAAGAGACATCGGGCTTGCGGGCAAAGAAGTTTATGATATACTGCGCGACGAATATGATATACAAATAGAACTCGGCGATATTGGCAATATTCTCGCGATAATATCAGCCGGGGACAGAATGTTTGAAATAGAACGGTTAATCGCGGCTTTGTCTGAGATAAAACGGCTGTATTCGAAAGATACAGCCGGAATGTTTGAGCATGAATATATAAATCCTGTCGTGAGAATCGCGCCGCAGGAAGCGTTTTATTCGGACGGTAAAAGTATATTGATAGAACAAAGCGCGGGGAAAATATCGGGAGAATTTGTGATGTGTTATCCGCCGGGTATCCCGATACTTGCGCCGGGCGAGGAAATAACAAAAGAGATTATCGAATATATCAAATACGCGAAAGAAAAAGGCTGTTTTTTAACGGGTACTGAAGATATGGATATAAATTATATATATTGCGTGGAAAAATAAAACCGTAGGGGCGATCCTTGCGGTCGCCCCCGCAGGGACACGGCGCGCCGTGTCCCTACAATAAACAATACATCAATAAACCATTACGTCTTTACGCCATTAAATTCAAGGGCAACCGCAAGGGTTGCCCCTACATATTTATTCTTTAACCAGACATTTTATGATTTCGCCGAAATACATTCTGTGATAATCTTTTTTAGGATAATTTTTATCCAAATCTTTGTCTATAAACTGGTCGGGGTTTATATCCTGATAATATAATTTTTTGCATGTCATTATTATTTCAGCCTCTTTAAAAGTCGCGGCTTTTTCCGTTCCTTCGATGTAAACATCAGCCAATGTCAAACCGCTTTCTTTTATTTTGTCCCCGTCCCTGCCGCTTTTTGTCCCGAGAAGATTCAACGCTTTTCTATGTTCGTTTGAAAAAAACGAAAGCGTGTAATATTCCGATTCCTCAATAAATTCATAAGTATATCTGTGCGGACGGATAACGCACCATGCAACCGGTTTCCCCCACATTATACCCATTCCGCCCCAACTTGCCGTCATTGTATTAATTTTTTTATCGCCGTTTTGCTTTTTTGCGGTAATTAAAAACCACTTGTCGTCTATCAGTTCAAAAATATTGCCCTGTAATTCTTTTGGGTTTATTGATTTAAAATTCATAATTATACTCCTTTTACACAATATAAAAATATATTATAATTATATATTATATGGATTTTTATTTGCAAACGCCACTTCTTAATTTGTATAAAAACGGCTCGAAACATGCGCCGCGGTCGTGAAAATTCTCTACCGTCTGGCTGTATTTCATAACTTCATACACAAATAACGCCGCACTGTCAACAGATTCGATTAAATTATGACCGGATAAAATCCCGCCTGTCAAAACGCTTGAAAATAAATCGCCCGTGCCGTGCATTCTGAACGGCAGCAATTCGATTTCCCTTTCTGTATAATCGCCGTTCTCAAGTAAAACGCAATTATAAAGTTTATCTTCTCTTTCGATTCCGGTAATCACGATGTTTTTTGCGCCGATTTTTTTTACTTTTTCAGCTAATAATTTTATGCCGTCAAAACTTATATCCGTATTTTTATAATCTTCGCCTGTTAAAGTGCACGCTTCGGTTAAATTCGGCGTTGTAATATCAGCGTTTTCTACTAAACTTTTCATGTTTTCGCACATTTCGGGGGTGTAAAATTTATATACTTCGCCATTATCCCCCATTACAGGGTCAATAATCACGTATTTTGGCGAAAATAATTTTACAAGCTCTTTTATATATCCGATTTGAGCCGCTGAACCCAAAAATCCACTATATACCGCGTCAAACGTGACCCCGCTTTCTTTTAAATGGCTGATAAAACCGGGCATTTGTTCTGTAAAATCGGTAAACTGGTAATTCGGGAAGTTTGTGTTTGTAGAAAATATCCCGGTCGGGACAGGCGAAACTTCAACTCCGCACGCCGATATGACCGGGAGCGCGGTGGCAAGGGAGCATTTCCCGAAACCGCACATATCGTGTACCGCCGCAACTCTTGCTAATTTGTTTGATTCTTTCATTTCTTAAATTCCTCTCAAAAATAGTTTTTATATTTATATTATTATCATAAAGAAAAAAATTTCGGTATCCCGTTATCATATATTATTTCCGGTTCGCCTATAATCAATGGGGCGATATATTCGAGACAACCGTCGGTGACATTATTTCTTTCCGCATTTATATATTCCGGCGGCACGGTTTTTATTTTATTCGCCGTATTCGCTATATTTTCATATCCTATATCTATTATATACGGCTTCGACGATATTCTTTTGAATATCATCATAATTCCGTTTTTTTCTTTTATTGCCGCCGTTTCAACCGCTTTAAATCCGATTTGCTCAGATTCGTCAATATCGCATAACGACGCTATATGCGACGCGCACCTTTGCGGCGTGTTCAGCTCTATAGCGCGGACTTTGCAGCCGAATTTTTCTTTTACGATATATTTCAGATGGTTCGCGGTTCCCGACAACTGTTTATGTCCGAATATATCAGTTTCGTGATTTACAATTTCGCAAACATATCCGCCGTCAAAATATTTTACCCCTTCAGATACCGCGACTACTATATTCAGGCTTTTTTCCAATTCTTTTTCTATATCAGAAATAAACTGTTCGTCTGAAAATCCGCATTCCGGCAAATATAACAAATCCGGTGATTTTCCGCCATATAACCGGGGAAGAGCCGCAGCCGCCGTGAGCCAGCCTGCGTCCCTGCCCATTATTTCGGCTATGACTACGGACTTTATCGGGTAAATCGCGTTGTCATAACATATTTCCTGCATTGTTGCGGCTATATATTTAGCCGCGCTTCCATATCCCGGAGCGTGGTCCGTTCCGTTCAAGTCGTTGTCTATAGTTTTGGGCACTCCTGCTATATTTATATTTATATTATTTTTCACGGCGTAAAAACTTAATTTTTTTACAGTATCCATCGAATCGTTCCCGCCAATATAAAATAAATATCCTATGTTTTTTTCAGCTAAAGACTTGAATATCTTTTCATATATTTGAATGTCGCTTTTTATATTTGAATCAACATCCGGCAATTTTAACCTGCACGAGCCGAGAGCGGCGGCAGGGGTGTTTTTCAAAAGGTCCAAATCTTCGCCATTTTTGAAAATTTCATTCAGAACAATTATATTTCCGTCCAAAAATCCCTGTATGCCGTTAATCATACCGTATATTTTATCAATTTTTGCGTTTTCAAACGTTCCGCGTATAACCCCTGCAAGCGTGGCGTTTATTGCGGCGGTTGGTCCTCCCGATTGCCCGACTATTGCATTTTTATTCATTTTATTCCTTTATTTTTTATTTATTAATTTATATCATAAAATTTTATCACGCCGGTTCTTCTTCTCCGTCTTCGCCCACTATCTGGTGAGCCATTTCTCTCTGTGCCATGACTAATTTATAGTATATGCCTTTTTGGTCGAGTAATTCGTTGTGCGTGCCGTATTCGGCGACTTTGCCTTTGTCTAAAACTAAAAGTTTATCGGCGTTTCTGAGAGTAGATAATCTGTGCGCTATCGCTATTGTCGTTCGGTTTTCCGCAAGTTTGTTTAATGCGTCCTGAATTAATTTTTCGGTTTCTGTATCGAGAGACGCCGTTGCTTCGTCCAAAATTAATATACGCGGGTTGTGTATGACCGCCCTCGCTATCGCTACCCTCTGGCGTTCCCCGCCCGACATAGAATACCCTTTTTCCCCGACTAAAGTATTATACCCCTCAGGCAGATTCACGATAAAATCATGCGCGTTCGCTATTCTTGCCGCTTCTATCACTTCTTCGTCTGACGCGTAGGGTTTTGAATATCTTATATTTTCCCTCACAGTCCCGGAAAACAAATGCGTCTCCTGTAAAACTACGCCGATTTGACTTCTCAACGCTTCCTGCGATATGTCTTTAATATTTACACCGTCGATTAATATAACGCCCTCGCTTACGTCGTATAAACGCATGATTAAATTTATCAAAGTCGTTTTACCCGAACCGGAATGCCCTACCAGTCCAATCATTTCACCCGATTTTATTTCGAGATTTATATTTTCCAGAACAGGGCTGTAACTCCTGTATCCGAACGTGGCTTTTTTTACTGAAATATCCCCGTCGATTCTTATGTCTATAGGCAGGTCTATATCGAATATTTCGGGGGTTTCTTCGAGGATTTCAAACACTTTGCTTGACGAAGTTAAAAATCTCGATATGCTGTTCGGGATATTCGCTAAAGCGACAAGCGGTCCGTAAACTATATTCGTGTATGAAAAATACTGGCTGTATTCGCCTATCGTTATTCCGCCGTCTTTTATCCCCTGGATAACAAGAGAACCCGCGAACCATATAATAAAATATACCCCGGCGTTTATCAGTAAAGTTATAAAAGGCCAGACCGTTGACCAGATTCTTGTGATTCTTTCAGACTGTCTTGCAGCTTCGAGAGAAAAGCTGTCGAATTTTTTTATTTCGTTGTCTTCCTGGCCGAAACTTTTTACCACGCGTATGCCGTTTAATATATCCTGCAACAAATACTGCATACGAGTTTCAGCCATCCATAATCTTTTGTTTTTGCTGTGTATATAATCCCAGAATCTCGTTATTATAAATACGGCAAACGGTATAGGCACGATAACAAATAAAGCTATCGTCCAGTTCATGACAAACAAAATAATAACGGCAATCGGCAACGATATGACCTGCCTGAATATATTGGGAAATTCGCGTATTATAAAATGCTGCATTATTCCCGTGTCGCTTGACACCCTCGTCATCAAATCGCCTGTCGAATGCCTTTGAATAGAAGAAAGCGATAATGTCTGGATTTTTTCGTATAATAAACTTCTGAGCATCATCAGGAATTTTCCCGAAGCTATGGCGAGAAGCCTTGCCTCTGATACTCCAAGGGCTCTTTGAATCAAGTCTATCGCGACAAGAGTCGCTACCAGCCCGATAAATCCCCAAATTAAATTATTAATCTGCGATGTTTCAATCGGGACTTCCGGAGCTAAATAAGTATCTGTTATGTAACGCTGGATTACCGGCAGGATAAACTGCACCATTATAGCTATCCCCGCAACGATAAACGGGAAAAACATCGCTAATCTAAGACCTTTTGTCATTGACCATAGTTTCATGTAAACGTCTAATTTTTTCATGCAGAACGGGCATATTTCAGAGCCGCGAAGATAAGGTCTGCCACATTCGGGACAAAACTGTTCGGGAGAATTGTTTGTAATAATTTCTTCGTTTTGTGTTTCTGACAAAATTTCGCAGGCTTTGACTATTACGGCGTATCTTGGCAAGTTTCTGCCGACGATAAACTGGCAAATCAAAGTCGCGCTGTTATTTATCGTAGCGTAAAAACCGCCGCTCCCGTACATGACTTCCGTACGGAAATCCGAAGAACCTATTATATCGTAGATTCCAAGAATTTCGCCGTTTAAGATTTTATACATTCTTTTGTTCGTAAAAGCGACAAAACCTTTCACGAATTTTCCGTCAATCATGTTAAACGGCAGGCAGTACATGAGTTTTTCGTCCCCGCTTGCGTTCTTGAAAACAGCTTCGTCGGCGGGTGGCAATTCGTATAATAATTTCATAAATATTATACCTCTTTGGTAATTAATATTTTATTTACACATAAATTTCTATCTTTTTAAAACTGTTCGCGTCGAGTTTTGTCGGCTCTTTTATCTGAAAACTGTTGCCGTCTATATCGTGAATAAATACCCTGCCGTCTTCCAACTGACGTATATTAGTGAACGGGTTGTTTAAAATAAACGTCATGTTTCCCGCGTCTGTTTCGGCTTCCCAGTATGTATATCCGAATTTTTCCTTGACTGAATTTATTTTTGTGATTTCGGGGGAGAAATATCTTCTGTCAAGTTCTTCGAGAAATAGTTTTTGCTGTTCTTCGGGAAAATCTTTCATGTATCTAATCATGCCGATTTCTTTTCCCCTGCCCATTTTTTTTGAATCGGGTTCACGAACTGATAAAAATTCGTCGGGGTTTGTTATTGGGAAACATCTGAATATTACTATCCTCTCGAAAAATTCGTTTTGCGGGATGTCGGGGACGCCGTCCCCTACAGTTTTATTGACAACAGTTAAATCAAGGCTGATAAGCCCGCCTTCGGAGCGTTTAAAAGTTGCGTTTTCGGGAGTCAACGCGACTGATACGCGTTCGTTTTCGAATAGATTTTCGGTTTGTTCTGTGTTTTCGTTTGGCATGGTGTATTACCTCACTTTTTGAGATTTTTATTTATCTTTATAAAATTAAAATCGTAACGCCATATGGCAATTAAAGTTGACGTAAAATTGCAAACTTCCGTTAATGCTCCTGTGTACATTAATGCTGACAGATTATAAATAATCATACAGGCTTGCCCAAGCAGCGACGTTCTGCGCGTCCATTTCATATCGTTCTGCCATGTGCCCCAAGTTTTCGCCGACGTCGCGATTAACGGGATAACGCTTAAAATATTTTGCCATGAAAAATATGTAGAAATCAAGAGAGCAATTTGAAATATAACCAATATTATAACCGACGGCTTTAAATTTTTCTTTTTGTAATAATAAAACACTAACCCGCGAATTGCAACTACCGAAAAAATAATTGCCCCTGTGATTTTGTCTGTCATTATATACTGTATAATAAATATTAATGTTCCGGATGTTTGAAGTAAAAGAAAGTTTTCTTTTTTGCGTTGTTGCAAGGAAACGACAAATATAATTAAAGTTATTATTCCGAGTATTTGAACTAAAAGAAAACTATCCAAAATATTTAAAACCTCTTGTTTAAAACATTGATATAAACTTATTTAACTCATCGTATTCGCATTTGGTTATCAATGAATATAATTCCTGTATTCCTTTTACTGTGTTAATATCGTATTGCCTGAATGCCCTGTAATATTTGCCTTTGTCAGTTACTTTTAAATTTATAGGTAAAAATCCCGAATTAATAAGCATGTGATTTAATAAAAGCCTGCCGACTCTGCCGTTGCCGTCGATAAACGGGTGGATATGTTCAAATCTTAAATGAAATTCTGATATTATTTCAAATATGTTTGTATTATCAATATTTAATTCAAATATAATATCAAATAATTCGTTTATTTTATCGGGGATATTTTCAAACGGCAGCATATTTTTATCTCCGACATGAACAGCAATCGTTCTGTATATGCCCGCGTTTTCAGGGTCAAAATATAAAACATGCTTATGAATATTCAATAAAGTTTCAACGTTAAGCAAATGTTTTGTCTGCATATATTTATATGCTTTATATAAAGAAACTACTTCCTGATTATCTTTCTGCGAATATTTTTCAAGAAAAGAATCAGACGCAAGAATCGTATATGTGTCGGCTTCGGTCACGGGATTCCCCTCGATTGCGTTTGAATCGTACACAAACGAATAAATAAAATCGTCAGAAAACCGTTTTATTTTCGAATCGTTTGGATTTTTATTGATTAATTTTGTATATTCGTTTTTAAGTTCCTGTAATTTTTCAAACGTAATATCTTCATACCATAAATTTTGCATAAATATCTATTCTCCTGCGATAACCTGTTTCATGGCGTCGCTCTGTAATTTATATAACTTATAATATATGCCCTTTTTTCGGATTAATTCTATATGGTCGCCGCTTTCGGCTATTTCGCCGTTTTCGATCGCGAATAAATAATTGCACTCTTTTAAAGTTGAAAGCCTGTGTGCGATAACTATAGTCGTCCTCCCCTTGACAAGTATATTTATAGCGTCCTGTATCTGACGTTCGGTATCGGTGTCCATCGCAGCCGTCGCTTCGTCTAATATCAATATCTTCGGGTCAAGCAACAACGCCCTGGCAATCGAGATTCTCTGTTGTTCCCCGCCTGACATCGAACGGCTGCCAGTTCCGACGATAGTCTCATACCCTTCCGGCATGTTTACGATAAAATCATGCGAGTTCGCCGCTTTTGACGCTGCTATTATTTCGTCCATTGTCGCGTCGGGCTTAGCATATTTTATATTCTCAGCCACTGTCCCCCTGAATATAAATATTTCCTGTGAAACAATCGCGATATTTTGCCTTAGCGTTTGCAATTCTATATTTTTTATGTTATGCCCGTCGATTTTTATCGCGCCGCTTATAACATCGTACATTCGGGTGATTAAATTCGCGATAGTCGATTTCCCTGCCCCTGTATGACCCACAAGTCCGATATAATCCCCCTGTTTTATTTTAAAAGTCATGTTTCTTAATATAGGACGGTTCGCGACATAATGAAAATTAACGTCCTCAAATTCGACCTCGCCTTTTAAATTATCGGGTCTGACCGGATTTTCTATATCGGCAATATCTCTCGGAGTGTCTAATACTTCAAACATTCTTTGCGCCGAGTTTGTCATCTCAGTTATCTGGTCGGTAAAAGTCGCAAAAAACTGCAAAGGTCCGAAAATCATCCCGATAAACTGCATGTAAGTTAAAAGCTCGCCGTAATTCATATATTGATACATAACGTTTACTCCGCCGAACCCCCAGATAAGCGTGCTGGTTATACCCATTAAAAGCGATACGACCGGGAATATCGACAACCGAGTGATGTTTAATTTTAAATCTGCCTGATATAACCTGTCGCTGTATTTTCTGAACCTGTTGCCTTCCTCGACTTCTTTGGCGAACGCTTTTACGACCCGTATATTATTAAGAGAATCGCCGAGCATACTGTTTAACGACGACGAACGCCGCCATCGTCTTGAAAATATACGCCACAGTTTGGGAAGCTGTGTTCTGAAAATCCATACGATTAAAGGCACGGGGATAAAAACTATAAGAGTAAGTTTCCAGTTCATGATAAACATAGCTATGCCAACGCCGATAAAAGTTATGACATTAAAAACCAGATTCGGAATAATATCGGTATAAAATCCCCGTATGACTTCGGGGTCTGTGTTTATCCTGTTCATCAGCCTGCCTGTCTGGTTGTTATTAAAATACGCGAGGGATAATTTCTGCATTGCCGAAAACATATCGGTTTTCATTTTCTGCGTAACTGTTATCGACATTTTATTTACAGTCCGTGCCCGCATGTTACGGATTATAATGCTGAATAAATCTATTGCCAGTATCATCAGCACAAAAGCAAGGATATTATTTCTTAAAAATTCAAGCATACCTAAATCGTCGGGGTTTTTGTGACCGTTTACAACTACGCTGTAAAAAATATTCCCGTGAATTATAGGGTTTATAAGAGCTATCCCCGAAGTTACCAGTAAAGTCGCGAATACTATTATCAGTTGATGCACATGCTTGTCGAAATATTTCAAAAGCCTGACAATAAGCATGTTTTTATCGACGCAGTTCATGCAGATTTTCCTGTTCTGGTTTTTATATCTCCGCCCGCATTTGGGACAGAATATATTAAACTGCTCGAATATAGCGTCGTCGTCTTTTACTTCTTTATCTTCCTGAACGCGTTTCATGATTTCAAGAAAAGTAAAGAGTTTTTGTTTTCTTGAGTTTGTCGCAAACGCAATTCCGACGGTTATATCGTCGATTACGCCGAACAGCCTGTTTGTCGATGTAAAACTGTCTATGTACAGGTCTTTAATTTTTTCGACGGGATATTGCTTAAACTCAGGGTTTGCAAACTTGGATTTTACAGTATTTTCGTCGGATTGCCCTTCGTTTATGTTTATAGTTTTTTTGTCTTTCTTTTTAGTCTTGGAATTATAAACAAAATCTTTTGAGCTTGCGGATAAACAATAGAGATATTCTTTTGTCAGGCATAGCCATGTTTCGCCGAAGTCGCCCATAGTATCCAAGTCAAGAGAGGCAGCGATTATAATATTGTCAATATCCGCTCCGAATTTTTCAAGCACAGACTTTACTTCTTCGGAGAGAGTATCAAGCGGCAGCAGAATAATCACCTCCACGATTTTTATATTTATTTAATAATTTTACGCTCATTTTACATATCATGTACATTATACAGAATAAAAAATAAAAAATCAATAAATTTTGAAAAATTGTTAGTTGTTTCTTCATACAAAATTTATCAAAAATATAGTTGATTTTTGTATAATTGTTATAAATAACTATAAAAAATCAAAATTCAAGGAATATACTGTAAAATATGTTTGATTTTATTAAAAATATTATAAATAAAATAACGGTAAACAAAAAAGACGAGGACAATCCCGAATACAGGATAAAATTCGCGTACAGAATCGCGGATAAAAAAATAAAATATGTCAGCGAAAGAATAATTGATAACAACACGGGAGAAGTAGTCGATACTATATTAGGCAAAAACGGATTTTTTAATATAAACAAAAACAACGAAATTTCGGTTTACTGTAACGGGGAAGAATTATTCAGGGCGTTTCTGCCGGATTTGAAAGCGTATGAATTTTTATCTCTCGAAGGGGTTGTAATGGAATCGCTCGATTTGGTTTCGAACAAACACAGACAGGTTATCGCATATTATAAATATTATAGGGAATAGATTTTACATTGATTTTATAACTATATTTTACAAAAATAAAAAATAATTCAAAAATATAAAAAAAACACTTGAAAAAAATATAAAAATCTATTATTATATTATTATGTATCAGCAGGATTTAAAATTAAATAAAAATTTTTGTTTATTTTGGAGGAAAAAAATTATGGCACAAAAACTCAGAATAGGTCTTATTGGCTGCGGCGGTATCGCAAACGGCAAACATATGCCCTCACTTTCACTTCTGGATAATGTCGAATTGGTCGCTTTCTGCGATATTATCGAAGAAAAAGCCGTGAAAGCCGCAAAAGAATTCGGAACTCCCGACGCTAAAGTCTATTTCGGCAAAGAAGACAGCTATAAAGAACTTCTCGAAGACAAATCTATCGACGTTATCCATGTTCTGACCCACAACACTATGCATTGCCCTATAACATGCGACGCTCTTGAAGCGGGCAAGCACGTTATGTGCGAAAAGCCTATGGCGGTTTCGGCAGTCGAGGCGCAAAAAATGGTCGATACGGCTAAAAAAACCGGCAAAAAACTCACTATCGGTTATCAGGGACGTCACAGACCGGATTCGCAATATTTAAAAGCCGAGGCAGAAGCGGGAACTTTCGGCGAAATCTATTACGCTAAAGCTACGGCTATCAGAAGAAGAGCCGTTCCGACATGGGGCGTATTCCTTGACGGCGAAAAACAGGGCGGCGGTCCGCTTATAGACATAGGCACTCACGCTCTCGATTTAACTTTATGGACAATGGACAATTATAAACCTAAATTCTGCGTCGGGACTACTTTCCATAAGTTAAACAACGACAGGGACGCAGGCAACCCTTGGGGCGATTGGGACCCTGCAAAATTTACGGTCGAGGACGCTGCTTTCGGTTATATAGTCATGGAAAACGGAGCGACTATATATCTTGAGGCAACATGGGCATTAAATTATATCGACGCAAAAGAAGCCGTTACGACAATCTGCGGCACAAAAGCCGGAGCAGATATGCCCGACCAGGGCGAACTCAGGATAAACGGCGTAAAAAATAACAAACAGTATATTTTAAAACCCGCGTTGAGCGCGGCAGGCGTTGCTTTCTACGAGGGGAAAAACGACAACCCGGCAGACAGAGAAGCAAGGCTCTGGATTGACGCTATTTTAAACGATAAAACCCCGGTTGTTTTGCCTGAACAGGCATTTGTCGTAACGCAGATTCTTGAAGGCATATATAAATCCGCCGAAAGCGGACTGCCTTATTATTTCAATAAATAATAAAATAATATAAAAAGAAAGCGAGGGATTTTATTATGTCGAGACCTGTAACGTTATTCACCGGACAATGGGCTGATTTGCCTTTTGAGGAAGCCTGTAAAATTATATCGTCGATGGGTTATGACGGAGTCGAGCTTTGCACATGGGGCGACCATTTAGACGTTTTCGCCGCGGTTAACGACCCCGAATATTTACGTAAACATAAAGAACTATTGTCAAAATATAATCTAAGCTGTTACGCGATAAGCTGTCATCTCGCCGGTCAATGCGTGGGGGATTTATGGGACAGCCGCTCGGACGGCTTCGCCCCGTCTAATTTAGCCGGAAATCCTGAGGGGATACGCAACTGGGCGATTGAACAGGTAAAACAAACGGCGAGAGCGGCAAAAGCTATGGGAGTAAAAGTCGTTACCGGATTTATGGGAAGCCCTATCTGGAAATACTGGTATTCGTTCCCGCAAACTACCGAACAAATGGTGGAAGACGGATTTGACGAAATATACAAACTCTGGAGTCCGATTTTTGACGTCTTTGATGAAATGGACGTTAAATTCGCGCTGGAAGTACACCCCACCGAAATTGCTTTTGATTACTGGAGCACACAGAAACTGTTTGAAAAATTCAATAACAGACCCACATTAGGGCTTAACTTCGACCCAAGCCATTTAGTCTGGAATATGGTTAATCCCGCTGTTTTTGCCCGTGATTTTGCCGATAAAATTTATCATGTCCACATGAAAGACGTTAAATTAAATTTAGACGGCAGAAACGGAATCTTAGGTTCTCATATAACGTTCGGCGATACGCGCCGGGGCTGGAATTTTGTATCTCTCGGTCACGGCAATGTAGATTTTGACGGCATTATCAGGGAATTAAACCAGATGGGATATAGCGGTCCTCTTTCGGTTGAATGGGAAGATTCGGGAATGGACAGAATATTCGGCGCAACAGAAGCCTGCGAGTTTACTAAAAAAATCAACTTTAATCCATCCGACGTGGCGTTTGACGCTGCTTTGGCGACGGATTAATTTCACGGGTATAAAAAAATCATAATAAAAGAGGTGTGATTGATATGGCGCATAAAATGGGCATAATAGGCTATGGCGGAGTAGCCGGCTGGCATCATGAAAATTCATCGAGGATAAAAGATTTCGAAGTCGTCGCGGCTCATGATATAAACCCCGAGAGACTTAAAGTCGCAAAAGAAAGAGGACTTAAACCGTATGAAAACCTTGCGGATTTCCTCGCCGACGAAAGTTTCGATTTGGTTCTTGTTTCAACCCCGAACAATTTTCACAAGCCTATGGTTATAGCCGCTCTCGGAGCGGGTAAAAACGTAGTGTGCGAAAAACCGGCGGCAATGACCGTAAGCGATTTTGACGAAATGCATTTCGCGGCTAAAAAAGCCGGGAAAGTATTCACGGTTCATCAAAACAGACGCTGGGACAAAGATTTTAAAATGGTCCAGAAAGCAATCGAAACCGGACTTTTGGGCAAGCCTTTCACAATAGAATCAAGGGTAATGGGCAAAAACGGCGGTACGCATGGCTGGAGAGGTTATAAAGTCGCCGGGGGCGGAATGGTTTACGACTGGGGCGTTCATTTAATCGACCAGTTGTTATGGATGATTAAAGAACCTGTCGCCGAAGTTTACGCGAACCTGCACAGCATAATAGCTCTTGAAGTCGATGATTATTTCAAAGCGATTATAAGATTCGAAAGCGGATTGTCGGCGCAAATCGAAGTCGGAATGTTTAATCTTGAAACCCTGCCCCGCTGGTATGTTTGCGGGGACGGCGGCGGTCTCGTGATTGAGGACTGGGACTGCAACGGCAAAATCACCCACGCAAAGGACACCGATATAAAATGGGAACCCGAAATCATACAAACATCAGCAGGACCGACAAGGTCAATGGCTCCGCGCCCGAAAGAAACGCTCGAAGAATTGCCTTTGCCGGAAGTACAGACAGACTGGGCAGACTATTATCACAATATACTCGCGGTTCTGGACGGCAAAGAAGAACTGATAGTAAAACCCGAACAAGTACGGAAAGTTTTACAGGTCATGGCTGCGATATTCGAGTCAAGCGCGACGGGAAAAGCTATAAAAATAGACAGGTATTATAAATAATATTAGATAAGAAAGGGGCGCGGTAAAAATAATGGAATATATAAATATAGACGACGCTATGAGCCGTTTAAACAACAATAAAAAATTATATATAATGCTTTTGAAAAAGTTCAACGGGCAGACAATGCTTGACGACCTTCTGGCAAAAGTCGCAAGCGGTGACGCAGTCGCCGCGGAAGCGTCGGCGCATACGTTAAAAGGTCTCGCGGCAAATCTGTCGCTTGCCGACATCAGGGCAAAATCCGAAGCTATAGACGTTAAATTAAAAGCCGGGGATTTAGATATAGACGCCGTTGAAATACAGGAATCAATGAACGCGACTGTCGAAGCCATAAACGTCTGGATTGCTGAAAATTCGTAGGGATTACACAATCAATACTCCCCCCGTCACTTCGTGACACCCCCTTTGACCGATTGGCGTGAACTGCATGTGAACTATGTTCACATTCGTTACACGTCGCAAGTATGCGAAGGGGGCAAAAAAATCACCTAAAGCCCCCTTCGTTTACGAGGGGGGAAAGCGACGAAGTCGCAGGAGG
>Ga0082212_10006115_pt1 | contig 16254 bp, 16 predicted proteins | sample TergutNt197P3_FD_71548 | JGI IMG/M metagenome (GOLD analysis project Ga0082212, IMG submission 71548) | Neocapritermes taracua P3 segment gut microbial communities from Petit-Saut dam, French Guiana - Nt197 P3 | ecosystem: Host-associated > Arthropoda: Insects > Digestive system > Gut ... | reverse complement strand
CGGATTGCAATACAAAGTATTGACAGAAGGTACCGGAGAAAGGCCGACATTAAATGACATGGTAATAATTAATTATACATTCAAACTGTTGGACGGTACTGTGATTGACAGTTCGGTAGAACGAGGCGAACCTGAGGTATTTGGAGTAACAAGGGTAATTCCGGGATGGAGTGAAGGGTTGCAACTCATGCCGGCAGGCTCAAAGTACATATTTTGGATTCCTCCTGAACTTGCTTTTGAGGACAGGGATATGCAGAGTTTAATAAAACCAAATAGCACACTCGAATTTGAAGTGGAATTATTGGGTATTAAAAAAGATGAATACCCGGATGTTGAGGAAAGTGAAAAATTTGAACAGTGAAGATTTTACGGATGCTTCAAATTATGGATTTGAACAAAAACAATAAACAGATACATTGATAATTCCGAAAAATATGACAAATAAAAACAAATCAGAGATTATTATCAACCTGAACAGGGAAAAAGAGAGAACAGAAATTGACTTTAACCTGGTAGCCTTTGGGCTGATTTATTGGATTTATAAACTTTCAACAAAAATCGAAGCAGAAAACGATGATGATGTGGAAGTTCCCGCAACAGAGCAACGTTAAAACACAAGCAAGAGATTTGAAGTCAAAGCAGGAAGTTAAAAAGAACAGCAAGATATGAGAAGAATTAATCAAACAGGGCATCAATAAAGCAGGTCAGTTAGCCACGGAATATGCGCTTTCGCAATTTGACACCGATGGATCACCCATTACCAATCACCTGCATCAAATGAATTACTGTAAATACAAGAAAAACAATTGGCCCATTGGCTCCGGTGTAATCGAAGCTGCCTGTAAAGTTATAGTTAAACAAAGATTATGCAATTCGGGTATGAAGTGGACAGACAACGGAGCGAGAACCGTGTTAGCCTTAAGATGTTTCAACAAAAGCGACGGAATGTGGGAACAATTTTGGAATAAGGTAATTAAATATGGAAAATAACATTATAAGGCAGCCTCAACCAAAAATTTTATGACAAAAAAACCAATGTTTATATGAAATTTGTCTGGATTATAATAGTTTCTCTTTTATTTTTTTCCTGTTCAAGAAAAAAAGTACAATATACGATTGAAAATCAGGATAATTTTATTTTTGTAAATATAGCTGATGATTTTAATCATGAAAGAAATCTTAAAATATCTGACATAGCTTCCGATATTGAATATATTCAATTGGAAACCAGTGATAAATCCATAATGTCCAATATTGTGAAGGTGGTAGTAACATCGGAACATATTTTTTGTTCTGATAGTCAAAAAAACTTAATGATGTTTTTACGAAATGGTTCTTTCTTACATAAAATAGCAAATAGAGGTCAAGGCCCTAATGATTATTACGATTTATTAGATTTTACAGTTGATACGGTTTATCAAAAAATTTACATTGCCGACTATGCGCAACGAATCAGGGAATATAATTTTGAAGGTAAGTTTTCTAAAGACATTAAACTGAACATGCAAATGTCCAGAATTGAATTATTAGAAACAGGCAAATTAGTATGTTACATACCGGAGGAACTATATGCGGCAGATTCAATAAAATACAATATATGCATAATTGACACCAATGGTGTAGTCATTAATAAACATATTGCTCGTCTACAAAGGAATGGCAACAATCTCATTGGCAGTCATTTTGCGATTTTTTACCAACGTCCTGAAGGTTCATTAGCTTTTATTGAGGCATTAAACGATTCTTTGTATTCTTTTACAAATCAGAATGACTATATCGCTTATGGCTGTCTGAATAAGGGTATCCATAAAATTAACCCTGAATTAACCTTTGAACAGGTCGCTTTTGAATCTTCACATAATATGCGTATCAATAAATTTATTGAAACGCCTTTTGGTATGTTTATTCGATATGCCTGTAATTGTAGAGGTATTAATAAAAGCCATTGGAGTTATTTTGACAAATCAGAACACAGATTTTTTCAATTACCTGAAGAAAAAGCAATAAACAATGACTTGGATGGTGGGTTTAACATTTTTCCTATTTGTTGGACGAACAACTATTTGATAGGCTATATAGAATCAATGGATTTTTTGCATGATGTTGACTTTTCAAAAGTTACCAAAGAACGACAAATTTCACTTAAACAATTTACTGAAAAATTAAAGAATGATGATAATCCTCTATTGGTTTTAATAAAAACGAAATAATTTATGTATGCTAGCGTTTTTTTTAAAACGAAAGGTAAAAATAATTATTTTTTTTAATTAATATTATCAAATTACAATCATCAAAATAACTACAATGAAACTAAAATCTTTATTTTCCATTTTTGCTGCAATCTTGTTTGGATGTAATTATGGCAACCAAAAAACAATAAAACAGGGCGATTTACACGTAATTGATATTTCGAAAAATCTTCCAGAGAAAGAGGTGATCCTCCAAAATGTTGCTGATATAGAATATGTTCCATTGGAAACTTCCGATGACGTTTTGTTGACTGGTGCATGTCAATTGATATATCTTGATGATAAAAATATTGTTGTGTGGGAGCCAAGGCTGGGTGATATATTCATTTTCGACCGGAACGGCAAGGTAATAACACACTTCAACCATAGAGGGCCTGGAAACAAGGAATATGTATTAACGAGGAATGTAATATTTGACAAAAAAAACGAAGAGATATTTGTTGTTGATAACCCGCAATTACGCAGGATATTAGTTTATACGCTGACAGGTGAATACAAGCGAACAATAAAATATTCGGAGGACTATTTTAATATTAATGTATACAATTTTAATGATGATGTTTTTCTTGTATATGATGAATCCAATTGGTATCAAACTACATACAATAAAGAACCTTATATGTTTATGTCGAAGAAAGATGGTATCATCGTTTCCGCTTTGGATATTTCTTTGCCCGTAAGATATTATAACAGAGCAAGTATGGCAGTTGAGGTAAATGGACAGCCATTCACTACGTCTCTTACGATTAGCGCTCCCAATAACAGATATTACGGGCAAAATCTTTTGATTGCAGATTTTTCTTCCGACACAATCTACCGGCTCGACAAAAACAAAGAATTGACGCCATTGATTATTCGCAAGCCATCGGTTCATTCGTCCGAACCAAGAACAGTGTTGACGCACCAATTGGCAACCGATAAATTTGTGTATTTATCTAAAATCACGTTAGACTTTGAGGCAGCGAAAAATAACCGAAGCTATGCTATAATGGATTTGATGTATGAATTTGCAACTGGAGAGACAAGCCGGGTTTCTTTTGTAAATGATGATTATCTTTCTGATACTTGGGGAGATGCACCGTTTATATATCCTGAAATTTCTCAAAATATGGCTGCATCATTGATACAAACACCAAGACTAAAGACCGCTTTTGATAAAAAACAACTAAAAGGGGAGTTGGAAAAGTTAGTGACTACGCTCGACACAGAAGATAATCCGGTGTTGATGATTGTAAAATTCAAGTAAAAGACTGCTGTATGATAAAAAAGATGGCGCAAATAGATGAGAAAACCATCCAAATTAATTTGATTAACCTGAAACAAATTGTTTTTGAAGTAACGGAAAAATGTAATTTTCAGCCTTAATTTGTGCGACAAATTGAAATGCACCCAAATCTTGCATAAATGTAGGTATTTCAAAAAAAGGTTGTATCTTTGCGTATATTTATTCTTTGTAGGCAATTTGCAGAGTGCGAAAAAAAAACTTGAATACTTGTAGACTGGAATTTTTTAACAATTTTTTTTTAAAAAATATATTATGACGAAAAGAATAGCATTATTGAGCATGGCGCATTTATTTGCAGGATTTTTTTGCCAAAGCACAAAACAATACATGGGTAAATTTATAAACAATAAAGTAAGAAAGATGAAAAAAGTATTATTAATGGTTATTTTCGCATTTACTTGCGGAGTGGTTCTCACAAGTTGTCATTCCGATATGGAAGAAACAAAGAACATTACCTCAAAAGGTCTTACTCTATGGTGGAACCATCAAATTTTCAGTGAACAGGGAAGAGGGTATATTTTTGATTTTTCCGAAGTTAAGCGTTCCGAAAATCTTTATCGACTAAATTTTGAATATCAAATTGACAACAATCATAAAAGTATTGAAATCAGTTTGATTAGCCAAACAGATAAAGGCAAATGTCCACAATATCCGGAAGGGGGGTGGGTCGATGACGGCTTATGTTCATCAAGAGGAACTTTGTTTATTCCTGAAAATTTGATAAATGAGGGAAACTATAAATTCATAGTAAAAACGATGAATTATAAAATTCAATCCGAAATTATTTTCACAAAAGAAAAAGCAACTTTAGTTATATCTGAAAACAACTATTTTTCGAGTGAAATAAAAGATGTTTTCATTACGCCAAAAGATTTATTGTATGGTGGTATTAGCTTTAAAGGTGAAGATTTATCAAAATTTGCATACGATTTCATGGATGATATAAGATCTTTAGGATTGAATGATACTATTGTATCAAACCCTCCATTTAATTTGGATATTGATGAAACAGGTAAACCGAGAATTACTGTCTGGCAAGATGATAATTATTACATTCAATTTTTATTTTCAATGACATCTCAATTTTCAACTATTTTTGAATTAGCCAAAGTACATTTTAGTAAAAGTCCCATTAATATTTATCTATTTAGTAGTAACGGAGACCAGGCAAAACTTGATAATATGAATGGAATTTATGTATGGTATGCAAGTGCAAGAAAGGAAGAATAGAACACAATGAAATTATTAATTGCTTTTTTTACATTTTTAGTGTGTCTGGGGGCATGGGGACAACAGAATGAGGATTTTCCTAACAGGGATATTACGGTGAGAATTCTTAACAAAAAAGGGCGTCCGGTCAGGGGGATTGTTGTGCAGTCGCCGGTTACCGGTAAAGCAGGCATTACCGACCGTTCAGGGCGATTTGTTTTCATGGATATGGCCGATAACGACACCATCTTGTTAAAGATGACGAAGAATGGTCATATATTGATTCCTGTGGCCGGAATGGATTCCGTTGTTGTCATGGCAAAGTCGTCCAAAATTTATTCCTATTTTGACAGCGGGGGACAGCAGGTCAGTGTTGAAACAAGACGGTTCGAAAGAAGTAATATTTTGGATGTACAGGCGTTGCTGAAAATCAAATCATACAATTCCCTGACGACTCTCATTCAAGACGAAATGCCCGAAATATTAGCCGCCCGCGGGCCTGCGTCGATCAATACGGGTACCGCTCCGCTGGTGTTATTGGACGGGAATGATATAGGTACCCTTACTGAGGCAAATTATTCAATAAACGTGCAAAGCATCAAAACGATCGAATGGCAAAAACAAGGCTTTGGATGGGGCATGCGCGGTGCAAATGGTGTGATTATTATAAAGACCAGATAATCAAATACATACACGCATAGATAGATAGATAGATAGATAGATAGATAGATGTGATTTTTTTTTGAAAAAAAACAGTTGGTTTAATGAAAATACCGTTATCTTTGGCGTGATTTTTCAAAGAGTTTGTGATGTATTTCGGCTTTTTGTAAAAAATCAAAAAACAGGTAAAAGATATGAATTGAAGCACGCTTATAATTTTTGGCCATGATCAAAAGTTTGATTTATCCGGTAATAGCCGCATGGATTTCGGTTATGGTACTTGCAACCTGCAGTTCCGAGATCATGACCCTTCCCATGGGTGTAAGTATGGACAATAACCCGGTCACCTTATCGCCGGGCGAATCCGTCACATTGACGGCCGAGGTTGTTCCCGATGAAGCAATAGTAACAACTTTGATATGGAGCAGCAGCAACACCGGGGTGGCTACGGTAGAAAATGGAGTTGTACGCGCCATAGCCGAGGGCGAGACTACCATTTCCGTCAGCATTACTACCCACATGGGAGAAAAAAGAAAATCCTGCCTTGTGACGGTGATCTATCCTGTGCACAGCCTGACGATCGACAAAAATACCGGTTATATGTCGGTCGGTGAAAGTCTGGTACTTACGGCTGAGGTATTGCCCGAAAATGCGCCCGACAAGAGCTTTACATGGAAGAGCAGCAACCCTGACGTAGCTACGGTAGCCGACGGCGTTGTAACCGCACATAAACCCGGATCAGCCATCATTTCTGCTACCACAACGGTAGGCGAAAGAATTGCGAACTGTTATATCAGGGTACTTACCGGAAAGTATATCGGTATGAATTTGCAGCATCCACAACATACGACACTTCTCCTGTCAGGCAGCGGAACGATTGAGATTGATTGGGGAGACGGATCGGCGAGCGAAACATATACCCTTTTTCCTGCAGTAACCGACAGTCTCAGTCATGATTATGCTGATATTTCCGACCGGATTGTAATTATTGAAGGCGACGATATAACGGTTTTGAACTGTTCCAGTAACCGGTTGACAAGCCTTGATGTAAGTAAAAGTACAAAGCTGACAGTTTTGGATTGCTCCAATAATCAATTAGAGAACCCGGATGTCAGCAAAAACGCTGAATTGACAACTTTGAATTGCTCCCATAATCCGTTATTGAATTTGGATGTAACCGGCAATATTGCCTTAACCACACTGTATTGCGTTAATAATCAATTGACTGAATTAAACCTGCAAAACAATGTAGCACTAAAAAACCTGAATTGCTCCAATAATCAATTGACAAATTTGGATGTGAGCGCCAACGTAGCACTGACCGGCCTGTATTGCTCCGATAATCAGTTAACAAATTTAGATGTGAGCGCCAACGTAGCGCTTACCGGTATTGATTGTTCCAATAACCGATTGACCGGCATGGATGTAAGTATGAATACCGCACTGACGGATTTCAACTGCGACAATAATCCATTGAACAGTTTGAATGTCAGTAACACCAGCATAATATCATTCAGCATCGTAAATTCAACTGACCTTGAGACCTTTACTGTATGCGACAATCGCTCGTTGAGAAATCTGTATTGCTCTGGTAATCAAACATCAAATCTGATTTTGAGAAATAATAACGAACTCAGACTATTGGATTGTTCCGGTAATCAGATAAAGAGTTTGGATGTGAACAGCTTTACGTCGCTAACTCAGTTATATTGTTACGATAATCAACTCACAAACTTGGACTTGAGTAAAAATAATGTGCTGAATGTGTTGGATTGCTCCGGCAATCAACTCAGAATATTGGACTTGAGTAAAAATACGACGCTAACCCAGTTGGATTGTTCCGATAATCCATTCCAAAGTTTTGACGTGAGTAAAAATACGGCGCTTATGCGCTTGCATTGTTCAAAGAATCAACTGACAGAACTGGATTTGAGCAAAAACATTGCACTTACACACTTGAATTGTCAGATTAATCAACTGATAAAGTTGGATTTGAGCAACAATACCAATCTTCTGTTTGTTCAATGTCAAACAAACCAATTAACCTACGATGCACTATTAGCTTTATTCGGAACGCTTCATGATAAAACTATTTATACTAACAAACCGATATGTATTTACGGAAATCCGGGATTAATTGTTACAACTGATCCTGTTTATACTGAGCTTATACAAAGAACGAGATGGTTTATTTATCTCGCTAATGTCAATCCCTATTTGATGAATCCATGGGAGTTTATACAATAACCGTGCACCCCCCCCAAAAGCATCACAAATCAAAAAATATGAAAAAGCGCCCCCCCCAACTTTTACTGATTCTTTTCTTTTTGCTTCCGTTGTGTCAGTTGCCGGCGCAAGATATGAGCCGTCAGGAGCTGATTGACAGTTTGGCGATCGATTACCTGCGATCTGCCAACAGGGATGCGGCGCTTTACTATGGTTATCCGCCAACGGTGGCGCCGCCTGCGTCAAATCATCCTTACCTGAATAACAATATGCTGTTTGAGAAAGGTCGTCTGTCGTACAATCATATATTGTATCCGGAGGTAATGCTCAGATATGATATGTACAGCAACGAGTTAGTCGCCACGTCAGGCGCACGCGATGTCGTTTTGATTCCTGAAAATGTCGATTTTGCCGAGCTGTCCGGCAAGCGCATCATTTATTTCCGCTCCGACAGTTTACCCGGTTGCCCTCCGACCGGATACTATTTTCTGTTAAATGCAGGCAAGTGTTTGGTGCTGGAAAAACGAACCGCCTCGCTGTTATCCAATACCGGCTTAGCCGCCCGTAACAGCAAAGACAATTATGATATCAGGAAAGTCTTTTACCTGTATAAAGACGGCGTTTATCACAGGATTCGCAGTCAGAGCAGTCTGCTGAAATTGCTGCAACCCTACCGGAAAGAGCTGAAACAGTATATTTCGTCGCTTGGAATGAAATACAGACAATACCCCGATTTGATTATATCTTTTACGGTCGATGAATACGAAAAATTAACCGGATTATAATGAAAAAAACAGTATATGCCTGCCTGTTGACAATCTGTTGCTTTGCGACTTTCGCTCAGCAACAGGTGACCGTTCGGTTAACGGAAAGGCCAATGAATGAACTGATTGAAGCCATCCATCAACAGACCGGTTATCGTATGTATTGCGCACCGGAAGTGTCGGATTCGTTGACCGTCTCTGTCGACGAAACCGATGCAGACCCATTGATGCTGCTTCAAAAAACACTGCAAAATACGGATTTTCAACTGTCGGTGTTTCAAAATGCCGTTTACATCATCAAAGGCAAAACGCTGCTTACCCGGTTGCCCGTAAACTATTACCGTACGCCTCCTGCCGTTGCGGAAAATATCCTGCCTGTATTTGTTAGCGACAGACAGGATATCGATCCCGACGAAAAAGTGCATTTGCTTTCCGAAATAACAGTGATGGGAGATAAATTTGACAATATCCGTTCGATAAGCGGCGGCATGGTACGACTGCAAATGCGAAACGTCAAAAATATACCCGCCATTTTGGGCGAAGCCGATATTATCAAGATTGTACTGACGCTTCCGGGCGTGAAATCGGCCGGAGAAATATCGACCGGATTCAATGTCAGAGGTGGCACAACAGACCAGAATCTGATACTCTACAACGACGGAACGGTTTATATTCCGACGCATCTGTTCGGCCTGTTTTCTACGTTCAATTCCGACATCGTCGATAATATGGAATTGTACAAAAGCGGTATTCCGGCCAAATACGGAGGCCGTATATCGTCCGTGCTCGAAATCAAATCCCGGGAAGGGAGCAGGGAAAATTTTCAGGGTATGGCAAGCATCGGATTGCTGTCGAGCCGGCTTAGTTTGGAAGCGCCACTTTTCAAAGGCAAAGGTTCGTTTATTGTAAGCGGACGGACTACGTATTCAGACTGGCTGTTAAAGCAGATTCCCGAAAAAAGCGGCTACAGCAACGGAACAGCAGGATTTTACGATCTCAACGGGTCGGCAAACTACCGCATCGACGGAAAAAACACCTTTTACCTGACCGGATATTACAGCAGCGACCGCTTCAATTTCGGCCAATCCGTCCAATACGCCTATCAAAATGCCAATTTTTCCGGAAAATGGCGACATATATTCAATTCGGACCTGGTAAGCACATACGTTATCGGGAAAGATCATTATGCCTACAAAACCAAAGATTCAGGCGATATATTCAATGCCTATACATTAGACTTCAATATCAACCAGCTGTTCGGAAAAGCGGACTTTTCGTATAATCCGAACAACCGCCACACCATCAACGCAGGCGTCAACTCCATCCTGTATGCATTGAATCCGGGCAACTATTTCCCCGCCCATCATGAATCGTTGGTCAGAGCAGAGAAGCTGCAAACCGAAAAAGCCCTTGAATCGGCTGTATATCTTTCGGACGAATGGGAAATAACGAACGACTGGATGATCAGCGCAGGCATAAGGTATTCGATGTTTAACGTGCTGGGACCACGCGCCTATTCGGTCTATTCGGACGGGTTGCTTCCGACGCCCGAAACGGTTTTGCGCATCGACTCGGCAGGAAGCGGCATAGTCAAAACATACCACAGTCCGGAATTTCGTTTCTCCACCCGGTACAGCATCGACGACAAAACATCCGTCAAAGCCGGCGTTAATACCATGCGGCAATATATCCATAAGATTTCAAATACGACCATCATGTCGCCCACCGATACATGGAAATTGAGCGACGTCAATATACGTCCGCAATCAGGCGTGCAATATGTGTTGGGTTTCTTTCGTAATTTTGCACAAAATACGGTAGAAGCATCCGTCGAAACATACTACCGTACGATGAATAATTACTTGGATTATCGTGGCGGCGCTGAACCGACGATGAATCCGACGATCGAAACAGAAGTGGCAGGCGTGGAAGGAAAGGCCTACGGAGTGGAACTGATGCTCAAAAAAAGTCAGGGTAAACTGAACGGATGGATCAGTTACACCTGGTCGCGCACCCTGTTACGCAAGCACGAACAATTATCGGCCACCACTCAAACGGGCGACTGGTATCCCTCCGATTTCGACAAACCGCATGAAGTGAAGTTGGTCGGGAATTACAAATTTACGCATCGTTACAGTTTGTCGCTCAATTGCGATTACAGCACCGGACGGCCTATCACATTTCCCGTATCCAAATATACCTACAACGGCAGTCAATATGTATATTACTCGGAAAGAAACAAATACAGGATACCCGACTATTTCCGCGTAGACCTGTCGTTCAATATTGAAGCAGGCCATCGTATCAAATCGACGCATGGTTATTTTAATATCGGCGTCTACAACCTTACCGGTCGCAAAAATGCCTATTCCGTCTATTTCGTATCGGAAGGCCAAACCGTCAAAGGCTATCAGATGACCATCTTTGGCGTCCCGATTCCATACATCTCCTATAATTTTAAATTCTGAGCCATGAAAAAAACAATATGCCTTTTATGCTTTGTTCTTTGCGGTTGTATCTCCGAATACCTACCGAAAGGAATAGACCGTGTGGCGGATATTCTTGTCGTGGAGGGTATCATTACCGACCATGAAACACGCATCACGCTAAGCCGAAGCATGAGTTTGATAGATACAGACAACGAACATGCCGCTCCAAACTATGTGAACGGCGCCGGTGTATATGTTGAGTGCGACGATGGCACGCAAATGGCGGCAGAACCGCAACATGCCGGTACCTACCTTGTCCAAACAGGCAAACTGAATATCGAACGAAAATATCGTTTGAAAATTGAACTGACGGAAACAGACCATTTACATGGTCAGACAAAGACCAACGAATACTGTTCCACGTTTTCGCATCCTGTTGCGACCTCCGAAATTGACAGTATCTTTCGGATGAAAAAAGGGAAAGGCGAACCGGTGACCATCCATGTATCGACGCAGTCATCATCAGACTTTGATGAAAATACAGTGTTATATTATCTCTGGTCGTACATAGAAGAATGGGAAAGCAGCCCGCTTATGCCGAATCAGCAATATCCTTCCGTTTGCTGGTATGAAGCCGTAAACAATGATTTATTACTCGGCTCGGCTTCAAAGACTGTTTCCGGCAACCTGATTGATAATGTCGTCGAAATTGATCCGTCCGACAGCAAACTGTCGGAAATGTACCGTATCACCGTCAAACAAAATGCGATCAGTAAGAAGGCATACGACTATTTCACCAATATCAAAAAAAATGCGCAACAGACCGGAAGTCTTTTCTCGCCTATACCGTTGGAGATCACAGGAAATATTACCTGCACGACAGATCCGGACATACCGGTGATCGGATATGTAGATGTTTCGACCACCACGTCAAAACAACTGTATATTTCGCGCAGGGACAATCTATACGAACCGCCCCGTTGGGACTGTCAGCCGCTTACAGCGAAGGAACTGTTGGAAATACATGCCGTCGATGTTTCGCGGGAGATACCACCGGATTACACCATCTATCAGGCGGGAATGTTCGGTAATGCCACATTATATATTAAAAAGAGTTGTGTAGAATGTAACGGCGTCGCACCAAAGCCCGACGATTGGCCTAATTAATCAGAGAAAAAAATGAAAAGAATTTTACTATATATCCTGTTGACTGCCATAGCGGGAACTTTTAAAAACCCCTTGTCATCTGCAAATATAGCCGATGATCCATCCGGTACAGCCGCTTCGCCGGAATTACGCGAAAGGATGTATGTTCAAACCGACAAACAGTTATATTTAGCCGGCGAAACGATACTGATGAAATTTACGACGACCGACGAAGCGCATATCCCGCTCGTATTGAGTAAAACAGGATATGCCGAATTAGTCATGGACACCGTTGCGCGGGTACAAATGAAAGTGGAGTTAACCGACGGAACAGGATCGGGACAAATGACGCTTCCCGAAGATTTGCCGTCGGGCTACTACCGGTTGATTGCCTACACCCGTTTTATGAGAAATGAGGGAGCCGGTGTTTTCTTTGAAAAAAATATTGTCGTAATCAATACCTTTCAATCAGGTTACCGGCTATCGGAGGCTGAACCTGTCAACGAACATCCTCTGCCGGTTGCCAAAGGCGCCATTTCGTTAAGCACCGATAAAGCAACCTATACGACCCGCGAACGCGGCGAAATATCGGTCGCCGGCCTGCCCGAAAATATACATACCCTTTCCGTATCTATCGCCGGACGTGATTTGATAGCTGTTGCCGAAGCGCCCGAACCGGATGCTGTAATCCATGAACTCTCGAGACAAACCGGCCGATTTCTGCCTGAATATGAAGGCCATATCATTACGGGTGAATTGGTCGACAGCGAAACGGGAAACTCATTGCCGGCCGATTTTGACATCGGCCAAACGGCTGTTGTCCCTGCCATTTCTTTCGCAGGTGAAAATATCTGGTTTTTTACAGGGAGGATAAATGAATATGATCACAGTGTAAGGTTCTTTACCACAGGTAATCCGGCAACGAAAGAGATAGCCGCAGTCCTGTACAATGCCGATGAAAAATACAGCATTGCGATTCAATCGCCTTTTGTCAACCGTTTTGACCCCAAACAAATGCCTGTACTACGTATTGATACATCACGCTATGACCAATTGCTTGCACGCAGCGTTGCCTTACAGGTGTTTCGTTATTTTCCGCAAGACCGTTCCGTAAATCCGCTCATTGCGTCTTCGATTTTTAAGATGAATCCGACATCGGTTTACAATTTGGCCGGTTACGCCCGTTTCCCGACCATGGCTGAAGTTTTCACCGAGATTATTATCAATGCCCGTTTTCGGAGAACCGCCGGAAAACAGGAGTTATCGGTATTAGTCAAGAAAGGTCGTTTTTATCAGTATGGGTATCCGCTTGTATTGTTGGACGGCGTTCCTGTCACGGATCACGAGTCGGTTTACAATTACGACCCGTATTTAGTTGAAAGAATCAATATTTATAACGACACATATCAGCTGGGTTCATTATTATTTGATGGAATAATTGAGATAAAGACCCTGCGCGGAGTACATCAGAACCTGAAAATCAATAAATCGTCGAAAATCACAAAGTATGAAGCCCCGCAACAGCCCGGTCTGTTTGTAACGCCTGATTATTCAATCGAAAAAAACCGGCACAGCCTGATGCCCGACAGTCGTCATACGTTACTTTGGAATCCTGACCTTCGCTGCGACGGACAAACATCCATCCGCACGCCATTCGACACCTCCGATCTTACCGGCGAATTTCAGGCCACCATCGAAGGCATAACCAAAGACGGACAAACATTTTTTGCGACAACGATTTTTAGGGTGGAATGATATACAAGCGCTAACGCGCTTTCAATGTGTGCTTTATGTCATTAATGAGAAGAGTTACCCCAAGGTAAAACATCACCTATAGCTACAGCCAAACACATATATGTGACAGTTGCACCATCAGGAGCAATTACGGTAAAATCAATTTGATGCCTAAAATTATACACACCGACCTCAGCAATTCCCGTATAATCAACTTGCTTGGCAAGAACTTCTTTCTCAGTTCTGTCTTCTATCAACGTTATGGTTGCACCGGGTGCCAATGTAATGATTGGGGCAAGGGAGGTAACATCAGTCTCTTCGGCAACCGTTATCAATATATCCCTCCCGTGCTGTCCAATGCGATGCCGGTGATGCAGGTATCGTCGAATTTGTCGCCCGGATAGACTTCGATGATTTCAAAAGTTAAATCGGTTTGATAAACAACGGGGGATTCGGGCCAGTCGTATCCGTTTTTTGCGTCCGCAGGTTTTACAAAGATGCCTTCGGGGGCGATTTGTCTACCCGAAATGGCAGGAAATATCTCCAGACCGTCCGGAAATGTGAATATTTGCGGTTTGATAACGTCAGCAAGATGCAGATCGCACCAGTGTTTGTTGTTTACATACAGCCGCAGGATTTTGACGCGGGTATTGTTCTTCCATGCAGTTTCATCTTTGGCATAGCCGTTGACAATCATCAATCTTGTAAAAAAAGGTCCGTCCGGTCTTTCGTACAGCGCCAAAGTCCGCACGCGCATCGCTATGCGTTCGCCAATGCCGTAGCCTTTGACGCCTTCGCACCACGTTGTGGAACGGTCGCCTCCCACCGCTCTATCCCTGTCATTCCGCAGGTTATTGGCGTCGTAACGGACTGTGCCTGATGGCGCTAAGGTGGACGATGCGGTAAATTGCTCTTCGTACTTCCAAAAAGCATCCCACGAACTGTCGCCGCCCGTAACAAAATTTTCAAAATGATAATATTTACCGTTGGGGTCGGGATGAAACATATAGGCGTCCTCCTCTTCATCTTCACCGAAGGGGCGGACAAATTCTGCTGTTTTAACGGGCGTCAGCGTCGGGGGAGGTAAATCGCTTATGCTGTTTTGATTCAAAACGTTTGTACCCGCCCTTACGCCGGGTACGAGCAAAAGATTGTCAGGAATTTTCGACTGCGACTGTCCCTGCCCGTACACTGCCGCCGAGATAATCAGGGCGGCGGTTGCAAAAATGATTGACTTTTTCATTTTGACTGAAAATTGAATAACTGAATAACTGAATAACTGAATTTTAACCTCTAATCTCTAATATCTAATCTCTAATATCTAACGTTAAGGTTTTCGGTTGATATAATATTTTCTCCCCTTGTTTTTCCCCTCCTCTCGTAAAACGCCAAGTTCTACAAAGCGGGCAAAGTATTTTTTTACGCTGATATCGGATTTGTTTGTCAATAGTTGGGCGCGATAGTTGGTTATTTCGCCATTTTTATCAAGGTAGCCTGCTATCTGTTCCAAAAATTCCAACTCGGTCTTTGTGAGTTTATCGGTATTTATATCGGTAAATATATCGGTAATTCTGCGAACAGGCAGTTCTTCCAATGCCTGCAAGATGGCATGGAGCATAAATTCGATTTCTATTGTGTTGGAATTTATCTTATCATTCAAAACGCCTGCCTTTTTATTTGGTTTGATCATACCAACGAACATATATTTGGTAGTTAATCAATAAATCGCACATGTTTTAAATTATCTGCAAAACGGTGCAAATTATTCTGAATACGCAATGAAGTTTGGCGGGTTGGCTTACGTTTACCGGAAGAATAATGCCACAACTAAAAAAATAACAGCCTGATTTATTGAGCTTCCATATCGCTTCAGACGTCTTCATCTTTCAATGTTTGACTAATTTGATTAACTTTCTAACAGCGGCACAAAGATAACTATTTTTCTACTATCTATGCAAATATTTCTTGTTTTTTTCTTTTTTCTCTATCACTTCTCAGCATGACAATGTGAGTTTTCAGCACTTTCGGTCAATAAATCAACTTTTCGATTGAACAGTTTTTCCAAATCCTCCCATAAGTCAATCAGACAGGCGCACTTTTCTTCCGGCGGGAGATTCTCTGTTTCAACCGGAATGTCAATATCACTATGGTTTTCATTGAGTTTCACCCGTTTTACCATATTTTTTTTCTACGGATTTGTGGTTTGATAGAAATTATTGTATGCCAAATCATAAAAAAATGAAAGATTTTCCGAATTTGTCACTATATATGTTTGTTTTTTGTTTACTTTTGACGCAAAAAAATAATCAAATCAAGAAATAAACTCAAATGACAACGAAAAAAAACAAAATAATAAATATCTATGAAAATAAAAAACAGTAAATTCAGCGCAGTAGCATCATTGATATGCATTTTTTTTCTTGCACAGACTACAATGCAAGCACAGACCGCCTATTTGGATACGGAAGGCAGAATTATGGCTACCGATGATTCACGTTTGATAATCACCATAGCCGAGTCGGACGACAGGGTAGAATTACAGGTAGCGATGC
>Ga0082212_10006114_pt1 | contig 16254 bp, 16 predicted proteins | sample TergutNt197P3_FD_71548 | JGI IMG/M metagenome (GOLD analysis project Ga0082212, IMG submission 71548) | Neocapritermes taracua P3 segment gut microbial communities from Petit-Saut dam, French Guiana - Nt197 P3 | ecosystem: Host-associated > Arthropoda: Insects > Digestive system > Gut ... | reverse complement strand
GGCAAAAGCGCGCTGCTCCACGCCGAGCTGGAGGCCATCGCCGCGGCCTGTGATACCTTAAGCGGCTGGCGGCTGTGGGAGTGTGAGCTCTATGTCACCCTGGAGCCCTGCCCCATGTGCGCCGGTGCGATCATCAACGCGCGCATTCCGTTGGTGGTCTACGGCGCGCATGACCCCAAGGCGGGCTGCTGCGGCTCGGTGACGGACCTGTTTGCCCTGCCGTTCAACCACCGCCCGCGGGTGGTGGGCGGCTGCCTGGAGGAGGAATGCGCCGGGGTGTTGCGTGCGTTTTTTAAGGGGATAAGGGAAAAATAAATTTTTCTTGACACTGCACCCTGTTGCAGCTATAATGGTAGTTGAGGTTTTGGTTTCTTCATCCCAACACCTCACCTTTCTGTTTTTTGGTCAAACGGGGCAGGGCAGGCGTTATGAGCAAACGCCTGCCCTGTTTCGTTATGTTTGCTTGTTCTATCGCAGCACCAGCACCCCGACCGTAATCACAATCGCCAGGATTGCCGGTATCCCGTACCGCTCCAGCCACGCCCCGGCCAAGAAATACGCGTTGCAGGGCGCGAGGATAATCTTCCCGGCCAAGCCCGCGAACCGGGGCAGCTCGGGCATTTCGGGCAGCGCGGGCGGGAGAGGCGGGACGGCCTCGGCTTCCTCCTCGGCTTCAGCCGCTTCCTCCGGCTCCGGCACGGCGTCGAAGGCCGTCAGCAGCGCCTCGGAATATTCCGCCATGGCCTGCTCCTCCCCGGGCGAGGGCGCGCCGTAGAACAGCCGCCAGTGGCGCTTTGCGTCCTCCCACTGGGGGAAGGAATTGCAGATCAGGCTGATCCCTAAGAACAGCGCCACGATCTCCAGCACGAGCAGGGGGTTCTCCTCCAGGCTGCGCATGTCGAAGATCAGCAGCGGCGCCACGGAGGCCCCGAGGAAGACCCAGCCCAGGGCGCGCTGGGCGATGTAGGGCAGCAGGCTGAGCAGGTGCGCCTTCGCCGGGGTCATGGCGGGGGCGTGGGTGGCGTGGCCGCAGTTCTCGTTCGGGCGCAGGTAGCGCCGGTCGGTCACCTGGAGCCTCAAAATGCGGCAGGTGACGTGCTCCCAGAAGCCCTTCATAAACGCGCCGGGATAGGTGAGAATCTTCGTGATCAAATAGAGCGTCTTCATACGTCAAACCCTCCCCAGCCTTCGGTGAATATTTTCTCAACAGTCGTCTTGCCCTCGCCCAGGTCCGCGATGGACTCGGGCACGTCGTAGCCGTAATAGCTCAGCATCATGGCGAGCTGCTGGGCAGCCTCGCCCTCCCACTCCCCCTGAACGGCGTAGGCCGCCAGCAGGGTGTAGGGGAAGGACACGCTCGCGCCGCCGTAGGGGTTTTCCTGGACGGCCTCCAGCAATTCAACCGCCTCCCCGGGCCTGCCCTGCAGCAGGAGCGCCGTGGCTTTCACGGTGGCCGCCTCCATGGCGGCGAAGTCGCCCTTTCCGTCCGCGGTCTCGGCCGCGGGCACGGCCTTTTCGAGGATGCCGTCGCACAGGGCGATGGCATCCTCGCACCTGCCTTGGCGGTAGCATACCTCCGCCTTGGCCACCTGCGCGATATTCCTGGCCGCGGGGCGCCTGGCATATTTCTTCGCCGCGGCGAGCGCCTCGGTCTCCCCGGCGCTCAGGTAGAGGGCCTTCACCCTGCGCTGCATGGACGCGAAGTCCTCGCGGTCGCGCTTGGCGCGGGCGCCGAACGCGGCGGCCAGGGCGGCATAATCCTCGTCCTGGAGTGCGTAATAGAGCTCGTAGTCCCCATACATCCAAAACTCGCCGGCCGGGTGCTTCTTCAGCGCCTCGATGCGCGCCAGGTTGGCCTGCTTTTGCTCCGAGTCCCCGGCGGTGTGCATCAGGGCGATCGCCTCATAGTAGAGCCCGTGGGCGTCCGCCTGCCCGTCCGCGCCGCGCACGGTCTCCAATACGCCCAACAGCCATTCGCTCTCGCCCTGCCCCTCGGCGGGCTGGCCCTGGCCGCTGAGCAGCTCGTAAAACGCGTCGACGATCCCGGAGAGCGCCTCGCACCTGGCCGCGATTTTGCGCAGGCTCCTGGGCACGCGCTCCGGGAAGGCGTCCGATATGGGCGGCATGGTCTGGCTCTGCACGATCGCCAGCGGGCCCTCCCGCTTGTCCGTGACGACATACATCCGCTCGTAGTAGAATTTCCCGCTGGTGAGCCCCGGCACGCCCCAGCCCTGGGCGGTCATGTCCGTGCTGTAGAGCAGCTCATAAGCCTCCGCGGCGCTGTCGTACTTCCTGGCGGCCTCGCTGGCCAGCCCGGACAGGGCCGGGATGCTCAGCACCAGGTTCCACAGGGCGGGCAGCGCCAGCACCAGCCCGAACAGCATCAGCAGCACCGCCACCGACCAGGCCAGGAACCGCGGCCCCTTGATGGGCTTGGCCGGCTTTTCTGGGGGCTGCTCCTCTCCGGGCAGCTCTTCGATTTGCTCCTCTTCGGGTTCCTCTTCCTCCGGCTGCTCTTCTGCCAATTGCTCCTCTTCCAGCTGTTCTTCTTCCACTGTCTCTTCTATTTCTTCGCGTTCAAGCTCATCCAAGCGGGGCACCTCCGTTTCCGTTTTACCAATTATACTAAATAACATAAGATATTGCAATGAAAAATCCATGAAAATTTTATAATATTCTTTTCATCCGCGAGATAATATGGTATAATCATAGCCAAGCCCGCCCCCGCATAGCAATGATATGGCAATAACGCGCATACACGGCGCGTATGGAGGGGTTGGGGGCATGGTCATCCGTTTCACGAAGGCGGCGCGGTTTATGCTGGTGTGCGCGCTGCTGCTGCTCACGGCGCTGATCGGCATAGGCACCAGGAGCGTCACCGTGAGCACGCCATATTCCTTCCGCGGGCGGGCGATGCCCGTGGTGATCTATCGCAGCCTGGACGACGGCAAACCCACCGGCCTCACCCTGGAGGAGCTCAAAGCGGACATCGCCTGGCTGGCCGAGGAGGGCTACGCCGCCCTCTCCGAGCAGGAGCTCGTGGCCGCCCTGCGGCGCGAGGCCCCCCTGCCCGCGCTGCCCGTGCTGCTGCTGTTTGACGACCAGGCGAAATCGTTCAAGGCCGGGGCGCTGCCCATGCTGAAGGATGCCGGGCTGGCTTGGTTCCCGATGAGCAAGTATGGGCTGCTGAGCAACGAGCTGCGCGCGGCGGGGTATCCGGTGACAAGGATCGAACGGGTGGGCGGGTTTACGGTGGGGGAGCAGATCAATGCGTAAATTTCGGGCGGCAGGTTGCCGCCCCTACAGATGGGGAGAAGGAGGGCAAGCCTGTGGAAGCACAATTGACCGTCATGCAACGGCTGGAAAAATTGTTGGTATATCTTTTTCAAGAAAACGAGTATATAGGCGAAGACTTCAAAATAAATAATATACCCGTTGATTATGCAAGGTCTACTTCAGAGGCAGAGGCCATGTGTACTGAACTATCTCGTCTGGGATGGGCTACTCCTGTCGAAGATTACGAATCTAACGCGCGTCACACATATTATAGCTCACTCACCGTCGCTGGCTTCACCCACGCTGAAGAACTCCTCCGCACCAACATAAACAGCAAAAGCGTATTCGTTGCCATGGCCTTCAAAGACGACCTGCTCGCCGCCCACGAGGAAGCCATCAAGCCCGCCTGTCTTGCCTGCGGCTTTACAGCGCGCGTATCCTCCGACAACGAATACAACGACGGCATCATGGACGAAATCATCACGGAGATCAAGCGCAGCAAATTCGTCATTGTGGACTTCACCTACAACAACAACGGCGCGTATTTTGAGGCGGGCTACGCCCAGGGACTGGGGCGCGAGATCATCCGCCTGTGCAAGAGGGATTGGTTCGAGGGCCTCGACAAGGACGGCAACAAGAACCGCCTGCACTTCGACATCCAGCACTATAACATTATTTTGTGGGACAACCACGCCGACCTGCTGAAAAAGCTCAAGGCCCGCATCCGCGCCACCATACCCGACGCCATATTGGAAGATCAAGATATAACATAGGAGGCCCCCATGTACACCCTAAATTTTGACCCATCCCGCCCCTTCGACCTCGTCCTCCTCGGCCGCGCGGCCATCGACTTCAACCCCGTGGACTACTTCCAGACCCTGGTGGAGAGCACCACCTTCAAGAAATACCTCGGCGGCAGCCCGGCGAACATCGCGGTGGGCCTGTCGCGCCTGGGCAAAAAATGCGGCTTCTTCTGCCGGGTATCGGATGATCGTTTTGGAGAATACGTGATCTCCGAGTTCGAGAAGGAGGGCGTGGACACCAGCCGTGTGCGCACCTGCGCCAACGGCGAGAAAATTGGCCTGACCTTCACGGAGATCCTCAGCCGAGACGAGAGCAGCATCCTCATGTACCGCAAGAACATCGCGGACCTCGCCCTGGAGCCCGGCGACATTGACGAGGCCTATATCGCAAGCGCCAAGGCCCTGCTGATCTCCGGCACCTCTCTGGCGCAAAGCCCCTCCCGCGAGGCGGCGCTCAAGGCCGTGGCTCTGGCCCAAAAGACCGTCACGCCCATTATCTTCGACATCGACTACCGGCCCTACAACTGGGTGAGCGCCGACGAGATCGCCATCTACTATTCCCAGGTGGCCGGTGCCGCCGACGTCATTTTGGGAAGCCGCGAGGAGTATGATCTGACGCAGGCCCTGCTTGGCCCGCCCATGGGCGATGCCGAAACAGCATCCTACTGGCAAGACAAAAACGCCAAGATCGTCGTCATCAAGCATGGCAAAAAGGGTTCCACGGCCTGGGTGGGCGATGAGAGCTACAGCATCAAGCCTTTCCCCGTGCAGGCGCTCAAGAGCTTCGGCGGCGGGGACGGCTACGCCTCGGCCTTCCTCTACGGCCTGTTCGAGGGCTGGGACCTGATGGACTGCCTGGAGCTGGGCAGCGCCTCGGCCTCGCTGCTGGTGGGAGCGCACGGCTGCTCGTGCTTCATGCCCACCCTCGACGAGGTGCGGGCGTACATCGCCAAGTGCAAGGCGGAATACGGGGAGATGGTGGCGCGGGGATGATATTGCCAAACATCCGGGACAAACGATTCATCACGCTTCGCCGCGGCGGCACGCTGACAGACGATGACCACCATCTTTTGGCGGTTTGGGCGGCGGAGTGCGCCGCGCATGCCCTGCACTATTTTGAAGATGTGCGCCCGGACGACGACCGGCCACGCCGCGCAATCGAAGCGGCCCGCGCCTGGGTGAGGGGCGAAATCAAGATGATGCAGGCGAGAGACTTCGCAGGCGCGGCACAGAATGCGGCACGGGAGATCAAAGAGGTATCGGAAGCGGCAAGGATGGCGGCGCTTTCAGCGGGGCAGGCGGCGGTGGTGGCACACGTGGCGGCACACGAGCTGGGCGCGGCGGCCTATGCGATACGGGCGGCGATGGAACTTGCGGCCAAGCCCGAACGCGAAGCGGCAAGGCAGCAGGAATGCCACTGGCAGCGGGACAAGCTTCCCGAAAAAATCCGGGAGCTCGTGCTTGACGACCAGCGCCTGCGGAATGAACTGTGCTGGTATGTCTTTGATGCATAATGATCGAAGCGGCGGTTCGGCAAAAAAGTGTATTCATGATTTGTCCCTTCTCCGTTTCAAGCGCATATACTGTACTGGACGCCAAAAGGCGTCATTGATGCCATTCCGGTGCATATTTCGCTTGAAGGAGCTCTTGCCCATGTATCCCGACCCCTTTTACAATACCGGCGGCGCGAACCCCATGTGGTTCCAGATGCCGCCCGGCTTCTCCCCCATGCCGTCCAATTGCCCCGGCGGCGACTGCGGCGGCGCCCGGCAGCAGGGCGGCGCGCAGACCAGCCAGAATTTCGGCTTTCCTCCCGCGCAGAACTATCCCTTCCCCGGGTTCAGCCCGCCCCCGTACCCGCCGCCCCCGCCGCCTGACTTCGGATTTTATCAATAATCACGGGCGGCAAGCGCGCCGCCCCTACATAAGGAGCCCCTATGATCAACCGCGTGGAATTCGTCCTCACCCGGGCCTGCACCGGGCGTTGCAAGCATTGCTCTTTAGGCGATCCCCCGGGCAATCCCGAACACATCGAATATCCCAGGCTGGCCGGCATGCTCACGCGCATCAAGTCAAAGCACCCGATTGAGTCCGTCATGTGCTTCGGCGGCGAGCCGCTGCTCTATCCGGACGACGTCATCGCCATTTTCGAGGAGGCCAAGGCTGCTGGCATACCCAGGCGGCAACTGATCACCAACGGTTTTTTCACCCGCAACGCACAAAAAATCGCTGAAACAGCGGACAAGCTCAACACGTGCGCCACCGAAATTTTGCTCTCCACCGATGCCTTCCACCAGGAGACCATCCCCCTGGAGCCCGTGCGGCTGTTCGCAGAACACGCGCAGCATGTAAAGCTGCACCCGGCCTGGCTGGTCAGCCGAGAAGATGATAATCCATGGAATTTCCGCACCCGCGAGGTGCTGGCGCAGTTCCCGGGCCTGCCCGTGAGTAAAGGCAATGTAGTCTTCCCCCGCGGCAACGCGCTGAAATACCTGCGCGAATACTTCCCCGAGGACCTGCCCCAGCGCGCGCCCCATGACCAAGGGCCCGGGCAGGTGACGTGCATCGGCGTCAACCCCAACGGGGATATCCGCGCGGGCGGGGAGACGATATGCAATGCGTATGAAGCGCTGCGCGCGTGCCCTGCACAACCACCCCGACCGCCCGAGGCGGCCACCCCTCCACGGAGGGGAATGGGGGTTTAGCCGGCAACAGGTTATGCAAGCAAAAGGCCATATATTCAAGAAAGCGCTTACGCCTAAGCCCCCATTCCCCTCCGTGGAGGGGTGCCTCCGCAGAGGCGGGGTGGTCGTGCGGAGCACAAAAGGTGACCCATGCGCCGTGTCAAAATCATCTGCTTCGGCAAACTCAAAGAGCCCCACTGGCGCGCGGCCTGCGCCGAATACGAAAAGCGCCTGGGCCCTTACTGCAAGCTCGAGACTGTCGAGCTGCAGCCCGCCGCCCTGCCCGACAATCCATCACAGGCGCAAATAGAACAGGCGCTTGACATCGAGGCGAAGCTCGCTTTCAGCAAAATCCCGAAAAACGCAGGCGTCGCGGCCCTGTGCGTGGAGGGCGGGCACTATAGCTCGGAGCAATTCGCCGCCTGGCTGGAGGGCCAAAGCGAGGCCGCCCTGCTGATCGGCAGCTCCTTCGGCCTGCACGAAAGCCTGAAAACTCAGGCCCAGCTGAAGCTGAGCCTTTCACATATGACATTCCCGCACCAGCTGGCGCGTATTATGCTGCTGGAGCAAATCTACCGGGCATTCCAAATTCAAACAGGGGGGAAATACCACAAATGAAAATCTTCAAGCAAATCGTGTTCTATCTGATGCAATGGACCTGGGCGCTGAGCCAGAACCTCGTGGGCGGCATAGGCTGGCTGCTGCTGCGAAAAAAGTATCGCTGGGAGCGCTTCAACGGGGCCGTCGTCACCTACGTGGAGGCCAAGGGCTTCGGCGGGGTGTCCATCGGCATGTTCATCTTCATGAACCCCGCCCACGGCGAGGGCTGGGCCCACGACACCCGCATCCACGAGTTCGGGCACTGCGTGCAGTCGGTCCTGCTCGGCCCGCTGTACTGGCTGGTGGTGGCGCTGCCGTCGGTGATCTGGTGCAACCTGCCGCCGATCGTGCGCTGGCGCAAGAAAAAGGATGTGAGCTACTACAAGCTCTACTGCGAGGGCTGGGCAAACGTGTGGGGCACGGCGTGGTCCGGCGAGGACTTCGTGACAGACGAAATGAAAAAGCGCGGGCGGTATGGGAAGGCGTGGGTGAAGAAGTAAAGATGCACGGGGGCAAAAAGAATCGGGCGGCTTGCTAGCCGCCCCTACTGTTTATCCTAGTCTATACCCTCTCTCCACCAGCAGCCGCAATATCCTGTCCCCCGGGTTGAGCAGCTTGGAGATCGACATGTCGTGGTTGAGCGTATCGATCAAATAGGCGATGTACTTCGACATGCGCACGGATACGTGCCAGGGGCGCTCCTGCAGCTCCGGGGGGGTATAGATCATGTCGCCCGTGAAAATCCTGTCGAACAGCCCGGCCTTGTAGGCGGCGTCCATGCGGCCGAGCCCCGCGGAAAACAGCCCGAAGGCCGCGCAGAAGAACACCCTTTCGGCCCCCAGCTCCTTGAGCTTGCTGCACACGTCGATGGCGCTGTCGCCGGAGGCGATCATGTCGTCCACCACGATGACGTCCTTGCCCTCCACGTCGCGCCCCAAAAATTCGTGGGCGATGATGGGGTTGCGGCCGTCCACCACCACGCTGTAGTCGCGGCGCTTGTAGAACATGCCCAGGTCCACGCCCAGCACGTGGGAATAGAAGATGCCGCGCTTCATGCCGCCCTCGTCGGGGCTGATGATCATAAGGTGTTCTTTGTTGATATTGATATCCCGCACGTTGTTGATGATGGCCTTGATCATCTGGTAGATGGGGGGCACGTTCTCGAAGCCGCAGTTGGGGATTGCATTCTGCACGCGGGGGTTGTGGGCGTCGAAGGTGACGATGTTGTCCACACCCAGCTGCACCAGCTCCTGCAGGGCCATGGCGCAGTCCAGGCTTTCGCGGCCGGAGCGCGCGTCCTGCCTGCCCTCGTAGAGCATGGGCATGATCACCGTCAGCCGCCGCTCCTTGCCCGCCGCCGCGCCGATGACCCGCTTGAGGTTCGCGAAGTGCTCGTCGGGGCTGGTGCGGCGGTCCTGGCCGTACATCTTGTAGCTCACGCCCCAGTTGAAGCAGTCGCACAGGATAAACAGGTCGTGCCCCCGGACCGATTGCGTGATCGTCGCCTTGGCCTCGCCGGTGGCGAAGCGGTCCACGCGCGCATTGATGAGATAGCTGTCACGCGCGTAGTGATGCAGGATGTCCTCCTTTGGCCGCCCCTTGAGAAAGTCCTTGCGCCAGCCGGTGATATAGGCGTCCACCTGCTGCGCCATGCGCTCGCAGCCCGGCAGCGCGATGATCCCCAACTGGCCGTGCGGCACTGCTTCCTGATAATCCCCCGGATTTTCCGCCATGAAAATTCCCTCCTCTGTTTTCGTAAAGTCAGGCTTTATTCGGCTGGTTTTTATTATACCACAGGTTTTTTGTTTTGACCAGCCCCAAACGGGAAAATCCATAAATATTGTGGATTCCAGGCTCGTACCATACAAATGGCCCCTACAGGTTGTGCAATGTGCTACCTTACCCTCGTATTCAACGCAATCATCACCACAAAGTACCCCAGCGCCAGCACCATCGCCGCGCTCCCAAAAAAGAAATTGGACACGCGCCGATAAGCAGGCAGCTCACACGCAACTTTTTTGGGCTCTGGGCGGCGCACATACAAGACAATCAGGCTCAGCATACCCAGTATGCCCAGGGTCAAAACATATGCATTCTCCGCCCCTTCCGGCAAAACCATGAGCAGCACCGCCGCCGCGTTGTTCCACAGGTGCACGGCCATGGGCACGGCCAGGCGGCCGCTTCGAATATACACCCAGCCCAGCGCCAGCCCCGAGACGAAGGCCATGGGGGCCTGCTCCATGTTCTGGTGCAGCAGGGCGAACAGCGCCGCCGTGCACGTCACCGCAAAGCCGTCGCCGAAGCGGCGCAGGGCGGGGAGGATCACCCCGCGCAGCAGCCACTCCTCCGCGGCGGCGGGGAGGAGTGCCACGGTAAGCAGCAGGAGCAAAAGCCCCGGCAAGCTCTGCGTCTGGGGGGGCTGTGGCCCGCCCTGGAACTCGATCCCCGCACGTCCGGCCAACTGCTCCACAAACATACCCACGACGTTACCGGCCATGCACAGGGCCGCCCCGGCGGGAATGAGAAGAACGCATTCCCTGTAGGGGCTCGCCGTCAGGCGATACGAGCGAAGGGAGGCGTCTTGCCGCCCGCTTTTTTCATGCCCACCCAGCAGTCTGCTTCCCACCGCCGCCCCGCCCAGCACCGCTATGCCGCTGAGCACAGCCGCCAGGTGGAACCACGCGCCACCGCCGAGGTCCATCCGGCCCCGCAGCAGCGCGGCCGCGAGGGATGCCGCCAGCTGCAGCGCGCACACGGCCAGCAGGGCGCAGCCCGCCTTGCGGGAGGCGGCGCGCAGGGCAAGTTTTTCCATAAATCCACCTTCATAAATAATTTACTTGTATTTTTATCGCGGGTATGTTATGATTATACAATAGTCGTCGGTACGAAAGCAAGAAGCCGTAAAGAAAATAATTTTTTGGGAGGAAAAACCATGTCGGAACCCATCCAGGTGGATGCCGGGGGCAGGAGAAGTTCGGGGCCGAAGCCCATCGTCATCCCGCCCGAGCGCGCGGGCGTGCGCATCGTCCTGAGCATCATCGGCTCGCTGGCCACGGCGGCCGTGGGCTACTACGCGATACTGCCGCCGCTGAACTTCAAGGCCCAGGAATTCTACATGTACATCGGGCTGGTGCTCGTCTCGTTCCCCGCGTTCCTGTTCGTGCTGTGCAGCGCCAGCGCCAAGCCGGAATACGCGCCCTACGTCAAGCAGAAGTCAACAATCCCCATCATCGCCATCGTGGTTGTCGCGCTGTTCTTCGCCATCGCCTGGGCAGTGTCCTCGCCGTTCTTCAACGCCAGGAAATACAGCGGGATCATGCCCGTCAGTGAGAACGCCACCTTCGTGGAGGACATCCAGGAGGCGAACTTCACGGCCATCCCCAGGCTGGACGAGGAATCCGCCAAGGCCGTGGCCGAGCGTACCCTCGGGGCTCTTGCAGACTATGTGTCCCAGTTTGTCATCAGCGAGAGCAACACGCTGATCTACTACCGCGGGAAGCCCATGCGCGTGGTGGGGCTGGGCTACGCCGACGTCATCAAGTGGCTGACCAACACCCGCGACGGCCTGCCGGGCTACATCATGGTGGATATGGCCAACGAGAAGTCCGAGTTCGTGCGGCTGGAGAACAAGATCCGCTACACCGATACGGAGCACTTCAACAAGCTTCTCAAGCGGCACCTGCGCTTCCAGTACCCGACCTACATGTTCGGCATACCCAACTTCGAGATCGACGACGACAACAACCCCTACTGGATCGTCCCGCGCATGGACAAGACCATCGGGCTGCTGGGCGGCGAGGATATCATCGGCATCGTGCTGGTGGACGCCGTGACGGGCGAATGCGTCGAATACGGCATGGACCAGGTGCGCACGGACCCGGCCCTGCAGTGGATCGACCGGGTCTACGCCCACGGCATACTCACCACGCAGTACAACTACCACGGCAAATACGCCGGCGGCTTCTGGAACTCCCTGCTGGGCCAGAGGGGCGTGAAGCAGTCCACCGACGGCAACAGCTATATTGCCAAGGACGACGACGTGTTCATGTACACCGGCGTGACCTCCGCCACCGCCGACGACTCCATCATCGGCTTCATCCTGATCAACCAGCGCACAAAGAAGGCCGACTTCTACAAGATGGAGGGCGCCACGGAGGACTCCGCCAAGAGGGCCGGCGAGGGCCTGGTGAGCGCCTACGAGTGGAAGGCCACCTTCCCGCTGCTGATCAACATCTCGGGTCAGCCCACTTACTTCCTGTCCCTCAAGGACCAGTCCTACGTGGTGCAGGGCTACGCCATGGTCAACGTGGCGCAGTACAACAAGATCAAGGTCTGGGCCAAAACCCTGGGCGAGTGCACGAGCCTGTACCTCCAGGCCCTGGCGGAAAACGGCGTGGACCTCGCCCAGCCCGCGAAGCCACCGGTAGATCCGGGCACCGGCGACCCGGGCACCAACCCGGACGGCACGGGTACCGTCACCGGCGCGATCAGCGACATCCGCAGCGAGGTGGTCGCCGGCACCACTGTCTACTATATCCAGTTGGCGGACAGTGATGCGTACTACGCCATCACCGCCGCGCAGACCCCCGGCGTGGTGCTGCTGAACAAGGGCGAAACCGTGACGATCGACTTCGTGGCCAGCCCCGGAAGAATCCAGCAGGCCAGCGCGGTCGTGTGGAAGCAGGCGCGGGAGTTGCCGGCGGAGGAACCGGCTGACTGACTGGTAGGGGTGGCCAGCAGGCCACCCGGGCGAAAACAAAAAATAGCGGGCGGCTCAGAGATGGGCCGCCCGGTTTTTTAGAAATCCCCTCACCCCAGCTTCGGCGCTCCGCCCACATAGTTCTCCCCCGTTGGCTGGAGGATGGAGCCCACGCGGTAGGGGTAGTCCTCGTCCGCCTGGGCGTAAAGGGTGATCAGCATGGTCTTGGCGGCCACCGGGGGCACCGAGGGGCGGCCGTATTCGTCGAACTCGAAGTCGTTGTTTGCCAGGTACTCCACCGTCAGCTCGATGGCCCCGCCGGTCTTCTTGATGCCCCCGGGCTTGATGCGCGGGGAGTAGATACTCAGCGCGGCCGTGGTCGGCACGCGGTAGAGCTTCGCCTCGGCGTCGTAGACAAAGTCGAAGTAGCTGCCCTCGACGCTCGCGTGGGACGTAGGGGGCAGCGGCTCGCCGAAGATCTTCTCGAATTCGGCGGCGACCTTCTCCTGGTCGATCAGCATGTCGCCCGTTTCGTCGTCCACGGGGAAGCTGACGGGCGTGGTTTCGTCTCTGTCCAGGATGGACCAGATGCAGATGTCCAGCAGCTGCGGGACGCTGCCGCTCCCCGCGAGGACCGTGCCCACGGACTCGAAGGGTTCGGGGTCGCGCACGACGATCTTCTTTAGGAACTCCTCGTAGGCCAGCTTTTCCTTGGGGTTCTCTACCTCCTGCCGGATGTAGCCCACACACCAGCGCACCAGTGTCGCCGCGCCCACCACCGCCAGCGCCGTGAGGAGCACCCCCAGGGGGAACGCCCATCTGTGCGCGCGCCTATGCTTTTCCATGCTGTTACCTCCTTGTTCGGACGGCAAGAATGCCGCCCCTACAGACCATCTAAAGCTTAATATCTACCGTCTAAGGGCCGCAAGACCCTGTCTAAAATCCCCTGCAGCCAGGCGATGCATACGCCGTAGTTCGTGAAGGGCACCCCCTGCGCCGCCGCGATATTCATACGCGCACTCAGGGTCTTCTCATTGAGCATGCACCCGCCGCAGTGCAGCACCAGCGCGTAGGGCGATAAGTCCTGCGGGAATTCGTTCCCCGAGCAAAACGAGAACGCGAAGTCCCGGCGGAGGTTCCCCTGTATCCAGCGCGGCAGCTTCACCGTGCCGATGTCGTCGCACTGCCGGTGGTGCGTGCAGCCCTCTGCGATGAGAATGCTTGATCCCGCGGGCAAATCCTGTAAAGCCTCCACGCCTTCTACGGCAGCTTTGAGAAAGCCCTTATATCTCGCAAACAAAATCGAGAACGAGGTCAGCGGCACGTCCTCCGGCACCACCGAGGCCACATACCGGAATACCTGCGAATCCGTAATTACCAAAGCTGGAGGTTCATTCAATCGAGCCAGGGCATTGGCCAGTTCTGTCTCTTTGACCACCATGGCATAGGCCCCAATATCCAGCGCGCCGCGCAAGACCTGCTGCTGCGGCAGGATCAGCCTGCCCTTGGGCGCGGCGGCGTCGATTGGCGTCACCAGCACTGCGCAGTCCCCCGGGGAGAGCAACCCCGCCAGCAGGCGGCGCTCCTCCTTTTGCGGGGCCAGCCGCGCGATGGCCTCCTTCAGCTCATCTATATTCTCGCCAGTAAAAGCGGAGACCTCAATGCTGAATGATGAATTGTGAATGCTGAATTTTTCGTGCGGCAAATCGCATTTATTCAGGGCTATGATATACGGCGTGCCGTTCTCCCCGAACAGGGCGATGAACTCCTCGTCGGCAGGCCGAATCCCCTGTGCGGCGTCAACCACCAGCACGGCGATGTCCGCCTCCCGCAGGATGTCCCGGGTCTTTTGCACCCGCAGCGCGCCGAGTTCCCCCTCGTCGTCGAAGCCCGGGGTATCGATAATCAGCACCGGGCCCAGCGGCAGCAGCTCCATGGCCTTGCGCACGGGGTCGGTAGTGGTGCCGGGGGTATCGGACACCACGCTGAGGGCCTGCCCCGTCACGGCGTTGGCCAGGCTGGACTTGCCCGCGTTGCGCCGCCCGAAAAAGCCGATGTGCACGCGGTTGGCGGATGGGGTGGTATTCATGGTTCGGTCCCCTCCAGCATCCGCGCCAGCGACAGGTAGAACTCCCGGATTCCCGGCGCGCCGCCGAGGCGTTGCAGGCCGCCCGCGAAGTCCATGTGGTCGTAGACATCAATAACAGGCATCACCTGCCACACACCGGGCCGCACGTCGGCGGGGTCATAGTCCCGATGAGGCTCGCCGAACGGGAAGCGGGCCGAAATCACGTTGACCAGGCCGTCGTTGGGCAGCCAGGCGTCATCGATCAGCGTGCCGCCGGCCGTATAGTAGGGCGCGCGGCGCAGGCCCATGGCGGCCGCCGGACCCCGGAACAGCGCCCACATGCCCGCTTCGGGCACCTGGCTGCCGTCGCCACCGTCCCGGGTTTTCTGCGCGTAGTAGCTGAAATAATAGATCCCGGGCAGGCATTGGATGGATTTGTTCAGCGCGGCGGCGCCGTCGACGCTCAAATCTGCCTCCGCGCGGTCGGCGCTTTCGTCAAAGGCCCGCTTGACTTCAAAGGCTTTCCAGGGCGCGCGCCAGAAATTCGCGAACGACATACCGAAATGCCCGAGCCGGAAGGGGTACACCCGGCTGAAAAATGGGAGGATGTTGGAAGCGTAGCCCAAGGCCGTCAGCATTTTCTGCAGGCTTGAGATGCCGCCGACGGCGGGCTCGCATGTGGTGCTGCCGTTGTGCGGCGCCCCCAGCGTGGTGATGGAGGCGACGCGCCCGTCCAATGTGCCGCTGAACAGCGGCGAGAGCGCTTGCGCAGGTGTGGCGGCCCGCTCGTCGGCGTCGCCGTACGCCAGCAGCTGCGCCAGCAGCCGCGTCGTCGCCCCGCCAAGGCTGTGGCCGACCAGGTGCACCCTGCGGTCGCTGTCGTTCCAGCCCGGCACAAGGGCTTTTTGATAGGTTTCCCCGAAGCGGTCGTGGCCATGCTTCGCGGCGTGGGCCGCGCCGTAGTCCACGCGGGCGCCGGTCAGCTGGGCATAGAGCTCGCAGGTCCTGTCCCACACGCTGGACACCGGCCCCACCGAGGCCGCGTGGCATTCATAGCCGTACCCGCCCAGATATTTGGGGATGCTGCCCGCCAGCAGGCCCCAGCCGGGCACCACCTTATCCAGGCCCGCGCCTTCGCCCCAGCCCGCAAGGCCGGGCACGAAAATAATGGGGCAGGCGTTCCCCTGCGGAGCAGCCGCCTGTGCCGGCGCGGCGAGGCAAAGCATAAGGCAAAGGGAAAGCAGCAGGGCGGTGACGGACTTTCTCATAGAAGCCTCCCGAATCGTTATAACAGAAGTATTATACCACATCTCCCCGCCAATTGCAAACCCTTTTACAAACAGGCCATATTTTACAGGCAGCTAGCCTCACTCATATTCGACAACAAAAAAGGCGTGTGCTGCGCCAGCGGCGTAAAGATTTCCCTGCACCAGCGCTCCATCGCCGCGCCGAACCAATCCCAGCCGCCCGCGCGCCGGTGCTGGCAGGCGATGAACAACATCACCTGCAGGGCGAAATAGGGCTCGATGTCATAGGGATTCACCGCGCAGCCCCGCTCGTCCTGGTATCCCCGCAGCAGCTCCACGCGCTGCGCGTCTTGGGAAAACGTGCCGAACAGCCCGCCCAAATCCATCAGGAAGTGGCTGATGCCGCACAGGCCGAAATCGATCGGCGCAATATTCCCTTCGGGTTCAAGCAGCAGGTTAGATTTGTCTAAATCCGCGTGAACGGCATGCTTTTGATGTGTTTGGTCCAGCTTGTCAAAACGCCGGCGGATCTCATCCAGGGCCGCCTCTATCGCCTGGGCCTGCGGCGCGGTGAACACCTGGGCCCCGGCCCCCTCCTCGATTTGCCGCATGATGAACGGCAGCATGGCCTGCGTATAGCGGTAGCCCTCAAAGGGCGCCGTATATCCCTCGAAAAAGCGGTGCAGCCGGGCCGTCATCTGCCCCACCCGCCGCAGGATCGCCGGCGTGATTTCTACGCAGTCCAGCGGCGCGCCCTCGATCCACTCCAGCAGCGTTACGCATACGCCGTCCGGGAGGGCCGCGGTGAGGCTGCCCTTGCCGCAGGCGACGGGTCGCTGCACAGGCACGTCGCCCCCCGCATGCAGCGCGGCGAGCA
>Ga0082212_10006113_pt1 | contig 16256 bp, 13 predicted proteins | sample TergutNt197P3_FD_71548 | JGI IMG/M metagenome (GOLD analysis project Ga0082212, IMG submission 71548) | Neocapritermes taracua P3 segment gut microbial communities from Petit-Saut dam, French Guiana - Nt197 P3 | ecosystem: Host-associated > Arthropoda: Insects > Digestive system > Gut ... | reverse complement strand
TGTTCAGTTGACTGGGGCGTGGGAAACTGGCAAAATGTTACGGTTTTGAAAATGTAAATATCGCTACCTAAGACAGCCGGTGCTCAAGAAGTTTAAATGGACAGGATGTCCAGCCTGCCGAGGTGGTCGTTAGAAGGAAATATGTTTCCTCTTGAACCGCGGCCCTCACTGTCTGTAGCGAGGGTCGTTTTGTTTGAGAGGAGGTGCTCTATGCCCAACCAAGCCAAGATCGAGACTGTCAAGAAGATCAAAGATGACCTTGATGCAGCCGATGCTATCTGGATTGTCGACAACCGTGGCCTGACCGTCAAACAGGCTGAAGACCTGCGCGCAAGGATCCGCGCCCTGGGTGCTTCGTACAAGGTCTACAAGAACTCCTTGACCGAGTTCGCCCTGGCAGATCTGGAATTCCCCAGCATTGGGGGAGTGCTCGAAGGCCCCTCGGCCTTTGTATTTGTCAGCGGAGACCCCGTTGCGTCTGCCAAGGCGCTTAAAGTATTCGCAAAGGAGAACGAGAAGCTCAAGATCAAAGGCGGTTACCTCAACAAGGAGATCATGACCGCTGACCAGGTCAGAGCCATTGCCGACCTGCCTTCACGCGAAGAGCTTATCGCGAAACTCATTGGTACCATCCGCAGTCCGCTTGCTGGCGTTGTCCAGGTGCTCAATGGCCCTGCTTCCCAGTTGGTGCGTGTGCTTGGCGCTATCAGCGAGAAAGCAGCATGAAAGTCTAATCAAGAACACTGAGATCATTTAGAACAGAAAGGAGCCAATCATGGCTGTAACAAAAGAAGAGATCATCCAGGCTTTAAAAGAGATGCCAGCGCTTGAGCTGTCAGAGCTTGTCAAGGAACTTGAAGAGGTATTTGGCGTTTCCGCTGCCGCTCCAATGGCCTTTGCGGCAATGCCCGCTGGTGGAGACGCTGCCGAGGAAGCAGCCGAGGAGAAGACCAGCTTCGACGTAGTGCTTGAGGGCTACGGCGACAACAAGATCGCCGTCATCAAGGTTGTCCGCGAGCTGACCAGTCTGGGTCTCAAAGAAGCCAAGGACTTGGTTGAGGGCGCGCCCAAGAACGTGCTCGAAGGTGTTGACAAGGCGAAGGGTGAAGAGGCTGCGCAGAAGCTTAAGGATTCCGGCGCTGCCGTAACCCTTAAATAGTTCCATCCATCTGAGCGGCTTGATATTAGAAAAAAGGGGGGTTAAGAGGGTCACCGTGCGACGGTGACCCTCTTGTGGGTTGTTTCAAGCACACTTCAACCATCCTGCCCAAAACCGCACAGCGATGCCCCGGATTGCCACGTCATGCTGCGCATGGCTCGCAATGACGGAAAAGGGTATTAAGTGATTAATAGAATGACAAATATAATATGACTTCTTGTAAACAAGTATTGACAAAGCAGCATAAAAGAACTACTGTTTAAGGTTGCGACTATTGACGGCTTCTCTCACTTCAGAAGGAGGAATCCCCCTTGCCACGAGGACAAACTCCCACTCAAGCAACACTTAACCGAGAGCGCAAGAGTTTCGCAAAAATCCCCGAAGTCATGGATGTTCCAAATCTACTTTCGATCCAGATCGATTCGTTCAATTGGTTCAAGACTGACGGGCTTGCGGAGGCTTTTCGCGACATTTCTCCCATTGAGAATGCAACAAAGAATCTACAGGTGGAATTTGGGAACCACGAGTTCGGTGACCCGAAATTCTCAGTAGATGAATGCAAGGCGAAGGATATCTCCTACCAGGCTCCCCTGTTTGTGGAAGTGCGTTTCATCAACACGGATACGGGGGAGATCAAGGAGCAGGAGGTGTTCATGGGTGATTTCCCACTCATGAGCCCCCGAGGCACCTTTGTCATCAACGGCACAGAGCGCGTGGTGGTCAGCCAGCTGGTCCGTTCGCCAGGCGTCTACTTCTCAACCGAGCCGGACAAGACCTCCGACAAGATGATCTTCAATGCAAAGGTCATCCCTTCACGGGGAGCTTGGCTTGAGTTCGAGACCGACCGTCGCGACATCCTGTCGGTGCGCGCCGACCGCAAGCGCAAGCAACCGGCTACGCTGCTCATGCGGGCCTTAGGTATAGCTAACAGCCGCGAGGAGATCATCGAGCTGCTTGGTGAGACGGATCTGGTGCTCCGCACGCTCGACAGAGATAACGCCCTCACGCGCGAGGATGCCCTGATCGAGCTCTACAAGCGCCTGCGCCCCGGCGAGCCGCCCACAGTGGATTCGGCACGCACACTGCTCGAGGGCCTGTTCTTCAACCCGCAACGTTATGACCTGGCCAAGGTTGGGCGCTACAAGATCAACAAGAAGCTTGGCATTGATGCCCCGGGGAACCAGAGCACACTGACCCATGAGGACATCCTCAAGACCATGCGTTACATAGTCGATCTCCACGCAGGTGACGAGACAAAACAGATCGACGACATCGACCACTTTGGCAATCGCCGCATCCGCACCGTAGGTGAGCTGATCCAGAACCAGTTCCGCATTGGCCTTTCCCGCATGGAGCGGGTGGTACGCGAGCGCATGTCAACACAAGAGGTGGATGATATCACGCCGCAGTCCCTTATCAATATCCGTCCTATCGTTGCGGCGATAAAGGAGTTCTTCGGTTCATCACAGCTCTCACAGTTCATGGACCAGACTAACCCGGCTACCAGTATCACGCACAAGCGCCGCCTCTCGGCCTTGGGCCCTGGCGGCCTTTCCCGCGAGCGTGCTGGTTTTGAGGTGCGCGACGTGCATACCTCACACTACGGACGCATGTGCCCCATCGAGACCCCTGAAGGCCCCAACATCGGCCTTATCGGCTCGTTGGCAACCTATGCCCGGGTCAACCCCTATGGTTTCATCGAGGCTCCCTACCGCCAGGTTGTCGGCGGGAAGGTCACCGATGATATCGACTATCTGACTGCCGATGAAGAGGAGAACTACATCATCGCGCAGGCTAATGAGCATTTCGATCAGGAATCCCGCCGCTTTGGGTACTTCGACGCCAAAGGGAAGTTCATCCCTGCAAAAAAGGTGCTGTGCCGTGTGAAGGATGCCCATGGCGTCTTTGGCGAGCCGGAGGAAGTCGATCCCAAACGCGTGCAGTACATGGACGTCTCTCCTAGACAGATGGTGTCCGTGGCGACAGCGCTCATCCCGTTTCTGGAGCATGATGACGCGAACCGCGCACTTATGGGATCGAACATGCAACGACAGGCCGTGCCGCTGCTCAAGCCCCAAGCCCCGTTGGTGGGTACCGGTATGGAGCATCGCTGCGCCGTTGACTCAGGAGAGATAGTCCTGGCAACCCGCGCCGGCGTAGTGGAGTACGTGCAGACCGACAGAGTGACCATCCGCGCCAAGGATGGCACACTTGATGAATATGAGCTTCCCAAGTTCCAACGCTCCAACCAGAGTGGTTGCCTCAACTACAAGCCCCTGGTCCGCGTGGGGCAGGAGGTCTTCGCAGGTGATGTCCTTGCTGATGGTCCGGCAATCGAGTTCGGCGAGCTTTCGCTTGGCCAGAACCTGTTGGTGGCTTATATGCCTTGGGAAGGTTTCAACTACGAGGACGCCATCATCCTGTCAGAGCGCATAGTGAGCGACGACTTGCTCACCTCGATCCATATCTCCCAGTATGAGGTGGATGCCCGGGACACCAAGCTTGGGCCCGAGGAGATCACACGCGAGATCCCCAATATCTCTGACGACATGATCGCCAACCTCGACGCGGACGGCATCGTCCGCATTGGCGCCGAGGTCTTCCCCGGCGACGTTCTGGTTGGCAAGGTCACCCCCAAGGGCGAGACCGAGCTGACAGCTGAGGAGCGCCTGCTGCGCGCCATCTTTGGCGAGAAGGCCCGCGAAGTACGCGACACCTCGCTTAAGGTGCCGCACGGCTCTGGCGGGCGTATCATCGGTATCTCCCGTTTTGCCCGCGACAGCGGCGACGAGCTTTCCCCGGACGTCAATGAACTGGTGCGTGTCTTTGTGGCACAGAAGCGCAAGATCCAACAGGGTGACAAGCTTGCCGGCCGTCACGGCAACAAGGGCGTCATCAGTCGCATCCTGCCCATCGAGGACATGCCCTATCTCGCTGATGGCACGCCTGTCGATATCATCCTGAACCCGTTGGGCGTTCCCTCACGTATGAATGTGGGGCAGCTTTTGGAAACCCATCTGGGTTGGGCCGCGCATTTTGGCTGGTCAGATGAGGAGACGGCACACTCGGTTGCGGGAGACATGCATGTAGCGACCCCGGTTTTCGACGGCGCCACAGAAGGCGAGATCTCCGACGCCATCAATAAAGCGAACACCAACCTGCTCAAGCGGACAAAAGAGCAACTCAAGGACCTCACCCGTGAGGAGTTTGTCCCGCAGCTCTCGCTGCATGGCAAAGCCTGGCTCTATGATGGCCGCACCGGCGAGATGTTCCGCGAGCCCATCACCGTGGGTTGGAACTACATCCTCAAGCTCAGCCATCTGGTCGACGACAAGATCCACGCGCGTTCGACCGGCCCCTACAGCCTGATCACCCAGCAACCTCTGGGTGGAAAAGCGCAGTTCGGCGGCCAACGCTTTGGCGAGATGGAAGTGTGGGCGCTCTACGCTTACGGCGCCTCCCATGTGCTGCAGGAGATCCTGACGATAAAATCAGACGACACTGCGGGCCGTGTCAAAGCCTACGAGCACATCATCAAGGGCGAGAACATCCCTGCGGCTGAGGTACCTGAGTCCTTCAAGGTCCTGGTCAAGGAGATGAAATCGCTCTGCCTGGACGTCGAGCTCATCGGCGAGGCGCGGGAAGAGAGCCTTGAGGACTTCGCCTCTGAGGAACCTGGAAGCCTGGCTGCGGCTATCATGATGCAGGATTTCGACTCCGATGAGGATACCCTCGACTTCATCGCCAGTGGCCTTGATGAACTGGGTATAGAGAACTTCGGAGGCAACCTGGAGGCCCTTGCTGAAGGCCTGGAAGGCAGTGCGAACGATGACAAGCTGCCATCACTTTTCGATGGCCTGGAAGACAGCGCGGAAGGAGAGGAGTGAGCATGACTGAATTCGATGTCAACAACTTCGATCAACTCCGCATTGGACTGGCTTCCGCCGAGCGCATCCGCTCGTGGTCACGGGGAGAGGTCAAGAAGCCGGAGACCATTAATTATCGTACACTGAAACCTGAGAAGGACGGCCTGTTCTGCGAGAAGATCTTTGGGCCTACCAAGGACTGGGAATGCAACTGCGGCAAGTACAAGCGCATCCGTTTCAAGGGGATTGTCTGCGAGCGCTGCGGCGTTGAGGTCACGAGGTCCAAGGTGCGCCGCGAGCGCATGGGCCATATCGAGCTTGCAGCTCCGGTCAGCCACATCTGGTATTTCAAGGGCTCGCCTTCACGGCTGGGCTATCTGTTGGATATCCCGCCCAAGGAACTCGAGAAAGTGCTCTATTTTGCCTCCTCAATCATCAATTGGGTGGATACCGAGGCTCGTGAGACCGATGCTTGGGAGCTCAAGGACGAGTTGACGGCTGATCTCGAGGAATTGGACGCCGAGCTCGAGCGTGCCATCGAGGCGACACGCCGCCTGTCGACAGAATCCTCAGACAGCGAGGACGCGGATTCTGATATCGAAGAGGATGAGCGCCTGACACCGGAAGAGGTGGAGCTCGAGGTCACGGATCTGCGCGAGGAGTACGCCGAGCGCAAGGAGCTGCGCATAGAGGCCTATGAGGCCTTCCTCAAACTGAGTGAGAAGCAGCTGGTCAGCGACGAGTCGCTCTACCGTGAGATGCGTCTCAACTACAGTGAGTATTTCCGCGGTGGTGTTGGTGCAGAGGCGGTACGTGAGCTTTTGCGGGCCATCGACCTGGAGAAGACGGCCGCAGACCTGCGCCTGATCATCGACGAGGGCAAAGGGCAGCGCCGCGCAAAGGCCATCAAGCGCCTCAAGGTGGTCGACGCCTTCATCAAGAGCGAAAACAAACCCGAGGACATGATCCTCGACGTCATACCCGTCATACCGCCCGACCTGCGCCCCATGGTGCAGCTGGACGGCGGGCGTTTCGCGACCAGCGACCTCAACGACCTGTACAGGCGTGTGATCAACCGTAACAACCGTCTGAAGAGGCTTTTGGACCTGGGAGCGCCCGAGATCATCGTGAACAACGAGAAGCGCATGCTGCAAGAGGCCGTGGACTCGCTCTTTGACAACGGAAGGCGCGGTCGGCCGGTAACCGGGCCGGGCAACCGTCCGCTCAAATCCATCAGCGACATGCTGAAGGGCAAACAGGGGCGTTTCAGGCAGAACCTTCTGGGCAAGCGCGTGGACTATTCCGGCCGCTCCGTCATTGTGGTGGGGCCAACGCTGAAGATCTACCAGTGCGGCCTGCCCAAGATCATGGCGCTCGAACTGTTCAAGCCCTTTGTGGTCAAGCGCCTGGTGGAACTCGAGCACTCCCCCAATGTCAAGGCCGCGAAAAAGGCCGTAGACCGTGCTGTCTCCACAACGGTCTGGGACGTTTTGGAAGAGGTCATCGCAGAGCATCCGGTGCTCTTGAACCGCGCACCTACCCTGCACCGCCTGGGCATACAGGCCTTTGAGCCGGTGCTGGTAGAAGGTAAGGCAATCCGCCTGCATCCGCTGGTATGTACCGCGTTCAATGCCGACTTCGACGGCGATCAAATGGCAGCCCACGTGCCGCTTTCCAGCGAAGCGCAGGCTGAGGCGCGTGTCCTGATGCTTTCAGCGAACAACATCAAGTCGCCTGCACACGGGCGTCCTTTGGCCGTGCCCACGCAGGACATGATCATCGGTTTGTACTACCTCACCGCTGCCCGCGAGGACTTCCCGGGCGAGGGGCGTATCTTCATGAGCTTTGACGACGCCCTCAATGCCTATGACTCACGCGCTGACCTGGACCTGCAGGCGAAGATCATCGTACGCCTGTTGGAGGATACGGTCATCGAGACCGCCTATGGCGAGTTCGAGGAGCATAGGGCAGGCGAGCGCATCGAGACCACCATCGGCCGCATCACCTTCAACAACGTGCTGCCCGAGGATCACGCCTATGTGAATTATGAGATGAACAAGAAGGAGATCGCACGGCTGGTTGAGGATTGTTGCAACCGCTACACCGTTGCCCAGATGCCGCAGATACTCGACGGCCTCAAGGCCATAGGCTTCCACTACGCAACCCGCGCCGGGGTCACCGTCAGCGTCTTTGACGCGACGGTTCCCCCTGAGAAGGAGGCCATCCTCGCTGAGGCCGACAAGAAGGTCGCTGCCATCGACGCTGACTATGAGCTTGGCCTCATGAGTTCGGATGAACGCCATCGCCAGGTGGTCGACATCTGGAACGCCGCCAACGAGGAAGTTGGCGAGGCCATGGCGAACAACTTCGACAAGTTCAATCCCATCTACATGATGGCCTTCTCCGGCGCCCGCGGCGACATCAAGCAGATCCGCCAGCTTGCCGGTATGCGCGGTCTTATGTCAGACCCCAAAGGTGAGATCATCGACCGTCCCATCAAGGCGAACTTCCGCGAAGGCCTCTCCGTGTTGGAGTACTTCATCTCCACCCACGGCGCCCGCAAGGGTCTGGCCGACACGGCGCTGCGAACCGCTGACTCCGGCTACCTGACGCGACGTCTGGTGGATGTGGCCCAGGACGTCATAGTCCGAGACGTGGATTGCGGCACCGATGACGGCATTGATTATGAGCTCCTTAACGATAAGGGCGAGATCGACCGCAATCTGATAGGCCGCTGCCTGCTTGAGTCCTGCGTGAACAAGAAGACCGGCGAGATCCTGTTGGAGAAGGACACGTACATCTCTTCCGTGGCCGATGTGCAGAAGCTCATCGACGCTGGGTTGAAAGCCGTGCGGATCCGCACCATCATGACCTGCCACGCGCATCGCGGCGTCTGCCAGAAATGCTACGGCTGGGACCTTGCGGCCTCGCGGCCTGTGAACATAGGTACGGCTGTTGGCATCATTGCCGCCCAGTCCATTGGCGAGCCGGGCACGCAGCTGACCATGCGCACCTTCCACACCGGTGGCGTTGCGGGTGAGGATATCACCCACGGTCTGCCGCGTGTCACCGAGCTCTTCGAGGCCCGCCGGCCAAAAGGCCAGGCCATCCTCGCTGAGATCTCGGGAACACTGCAGATCACCGGTGATAGAAGGCAGCGGATCGCTACTATCATCGACAACAAGGGCAATCTGCGGGAGTACCACATCCCCGGGCGCGCCCAACTGATGTCTGACATGGCTGATGGTATCCGCGTTGAGGTTGGCCAACAGCTGACCAAGGGCTCCATCAACCCCCATGACCTGCTGCGCCTGACCGACTCGAACACCACACTGCGCTACATTGTCAAGCAGGTGCAGGATGTCTATATCAGTCAGGGTGTCGATATCAACGATAAGCACATCGAGGTCATCGCCCGACAGATGCTGCGCAAGGTTGCCGTGCTTGATGCCGGTGACAGCGAATACCTGCCCGGCAAGCAGGTTGATGCCTTTGAGTTCGCCCATGAGGCTGAGCGTATCGCCCTTGAGGGCGGTGCGGTACCCGTTGGGTCCCCGCTGCTTCTGGGCATCACCAAGGCCTCGCTGGCCACAGACTCCTTCCTGTCAGCTGCGTCATTCCAGGAGACTACCAAGGTGCTCACCGATGCAGCCATCGAGGGCAAGGCGGATGACCTGCTCGGCCTGAAGGAGAACGTCATCATCGGCAAGCCTATTCCTGCTGGTACTGGCCTCAAGCGTTACAGGGATATCAACCTCACCTACAAGGGCGAGCTGCTTGAGACCCGTAAGAGCAAGATGGAGGATCTGCCGGCATGGGCGCCAAACGAGCTTTGGGAGTTGGAGAGTCTGATACCAAAGCCCTCAGAGTGGGCGATTGATGGCGAGGACTACCTGAGTTCATCCAACGGGTTGGCAAGCTATATCAGCAGCCTCTCTTCTGATGGGCGCTCACACGCTATCCCTCTGGAAGTCGCCCGTCTCTATCTCTTTGATGACCTGGGTGTCTCCCAGCGTTGGGCGAACAAGTTCTCAGAGGTGGGCATCGAGATGGTGGGCGACCTTATCGGTAAGACCGAGGAGGAACTGCTGCGCATTGAGGGCATTGGTGGCAAGGCCATTGAGGAGCTCAAAGCCGGGCTGGAGGAGCGCAATCTGCTCTATCTGCTTGAGGGCCCCAAAGAGGAAGAGGAGCCTGACGTCACCAAGCTGCTTGAGATGGTCTTCTCGCCCGATGACAGCGACCTGTTTGTAGGCGGAGAAGTGCCGCTGACCTATAGCATAGATCCCGATGACGATGTCATGGGTAGTCCGTTGCAGGGCGCCAGGACGAACCACAATGACGCCAGTGAGCTGGATGAGCTTTTAGGGCAGATCAGCCTTTCAATCGAAGAGCCCAATGCTCTTGAGGACACTGAGAACTAAAGAAACAGCATCGCGCGGGCTTTTATAACCCGCGCGACACGATTAATCATAGTTGCGATTGTTACCTTGGCCGGCGCCTTGACCTTGGCCGGCGCCGTGGCCCTGTTGCATGCCCTGACCCTGACCTTGGCCTTGGCCTTGGCTGTTAGCGGCGCGGCAATCCTGAGTGCGTTGGCGGATCTGCCCCAGGCTGCAATCACGGTAGGCGTCTACAGAAGCCTCAGCATCCACCTCAAGTAGTTCCTGGATCGCCTGGTACCGGGCGGGAGTCATGTTGCATTGACGGGCATTGCCGTGGACTTCTGCAGAGACCGTAAAGACCTCAGCAGTGCCTGCGCTTTGACTGGCAAACATCTGTCTATCAACGCATTCCTGCAGGGCGGGGCAAAGCCGCGCCTCCGTTTGGCTGCTTTGCGTCTGCACCGTGACAGATATGGAGAAATCATCTGCCAGGTATCCGTTGGCTTCCATGCATGAGAAGAGCAGATCAACCGCCTTGTCGTAGTCTTTCCCTTTAACGGGAGTCTCACTGAGGATGCGCTCGCCCTCCTCGTTGAAAGCCCGAGCGTCGATGACCCGGTCAAAGCGGTTCAGCGTCAGCTCCAGGGAAGGGTTCACGTCGATGCTGACATAGGCAGCAGCCGTGGTGTACAGGTTGAACGCTGCGATGCCCATGAACAAGACCGCTGCTGTTGCAAAAGCCCCTGCCAGCTTGGGAATGCTCAAGCCCCTGCTTCTTGACTGCTTCTTCTCGCGCTGGGAGCGCAGGTAAGCCATGGTGCTGTCCACCAGGGCATTATCAGCATGGATCCCGTCGAACGCGGATTGGATCTTATGCTCCATTCAGCTCGCCTCCCAGCATTGACCGTAACTGCTCCTTGGCTCTGCCGAGCCAGGTATAGATGGTATTCTCCCTCTGCCCCATGATGCGGGCGATCTCTTTGGCCTTATAACCTTCATAGTAGTGCAGGTAGATGACGGTGCGGTACTTTGGAGGCTTCAGTCGCAACACAGCGTCGAGCACCTCTGTGTTGCTAGCGGGTATGGTGATGTCAGTGGTATCCGTGTCCTGCAGAGAGGAGACCCTGCGTTGCCAGAAGGCCTTCTGGATATCCTTACAGGCGTTGATGGTGACGCGGATGATCCAGGCCTTCTCATGGGTTTCGCCTTGGAAGTCAGGTTGATGGAGGGCGTATTTCAAGAAAACCTCCTGGAACACGTCCTCCACATCGCTTCTGTTAGGCAGGTGCATAAAACATATCCGTCGCACGGTGTCTGCATAGCTGTGAAGCGCCCTGCGTATGTCTGCTTCGCTTCGAATAGCCAACCTCCCAGCCTACCGCATCCGACCCCCGCCACAACCAAAGCCAGCGCCACCGCCGCCACCTAAGCCGCCACCTAAGCCGCCACCCAGGCCACCACCATAAAGGGGACACCGATAATATACCCCGTTATGCTCGTGCAGGCCAAGCTCTGTGCAACCGGTCACGGGGCAGGGCGGATAATCTGCCTGGTAGGCCCTGCCGCACCCAAGCCCGGTGTTGAAGAAACCACAACGGTAGTACACGCCGTCATGTTGATGCACACCAAGTAGCGTGCAGTCCTCTACGGGACAGGGCGGGTAGACGCTCTGGACGGCTGCTCTCCCGCCGCTTTGCCCGCCTCCTTGCCCATGGCCATTGCCGTGCCCCTGGCCATTCTGAGCGAATGCCGTTACGCTTGTCATGCTCAACAACAGGGTAACTACCACCAGCAGTACCGTCAGCTTGGACAACTTCCTTTTCATAGGATCACCTCTTTCTAGAGTCTCTCTACAAAGAATACGAACGAGAAGGGCGATTCCTTTCAAAAAGAACGCAGCTGCTGATGAAGTATCATGGAATCCTGCACCATAGCTTGTGCATATGACCGTATAGAAGGAAGCGGGGTAAGGAATGAGAACAGGCGGCTTGGATACCAGAGGCGTGGAGGGCCTTCTGGGGACTGACTGGCGGCAGGCCTGGCGAGAGCTCCACTGCGTGCGCACAGAGCCTGTTGATGTGCAGGTCTGGGACGGGCGAGCCAGGGAGTTCGCAGAGAATGCAGGGGTGTCGGCATATGCGGATACTTTTCTGGCCTATCTGGGACTGGCGCCTGGTCAAAGCGTGTTGGATATGGGATGCGGGAGCGGTACGCTTGCCATTCCTTTGGCACGGCTGAGCCATGAGGTGTTTGCCGTGGATTTCTCCCAGGGGATGTTGGATGCCCTGCAGCGTGCTGCTGCCAGAGAAGGGCTGACCACCATCCGGCCCGCACTGCTCGACCTGAATACACCCTGGAGCCAGTGGGAGGCTGTTGGTATCACAGAGGACTGCGTAGATGTTGTATTTGCATCCAGGTCGACCATGGTGGAGGATATCTGGGCAGCCTTTGAGAAGTTCGAGCGGGCGGCGCGGCAGAAGGTGGCCGTAACCCTGGTTACCGAGTTCTCGCCTCGTGGCACAAAGCGTATGGGTGAGAGCATTGCGGGAGGGCTGCCGTATCTTCCGGATTTCATCTATGCAGTGAACGTCCTGCTCCAGATGGGCAGGTATCCAAGGTTGCGGTATATCGACTGCGACAAGACCGATGAGCAGGGCACGCTACAATTGGTGCGCTGGGCCTATATCAGCTGGGATGTGCAACCTGGTAAGGAGGGATGATGCGTACGTTGGCGCAGACGATCACTGCGATGAGGGATTCATTGGTAGAGGGCAGGCGACCTGAGGCAAAACCCGAGGAGCTGCCCTGTTTCTCCGCACAGGCGCTGGAGGGAAACCCGTATATCACTCCAGCAAGCCTGGAGTCCGTGCTCGACTCACTGGGGCCCGAGGACATCCCCACGCTGGAGGCCGCGCTGGAGAAGCTTGCAGCTGGTGAGCTGGCCTGGTTGGGATTCAAGCTGGTCACTGACCCCTTGCTGGCTGTGGACAGTGAGGACACCGAGGTGGTTGGCATCATTGGTGAGGGGGCGGGGAGCGCCGATGCCTTGCCGGGCATCTTTGTTGCTACCGAGAAGAAGGAGATCCGTTTTTCTCGTCAGTATTCTAAACGCGATGAGTTCCAGATGCTCGACATCACCCGTGGTCCCCACATGCATGCCGAGCAGTACAAGGGCGTCGCCTGGCTGTCTCTGCCGCTGAAGCAGACCGGTGTTGTCTATATCTTTGGCGCTGGCGAGGTTTCCCACTTTTTGGAGAGGATGGCCCGGGACTGTGATTTTGAGACTGTGGTCATCGACCACGACGAGGAATATCTCAATGCTGAGCGCCTGCCGCTTTCGCACAGGGTCCTGGTGGAGTCATATGAGGAGCTGCCTGATCTGGGGATCGGTGCGGATGACTATGTGCTGGTCTTGACGCGCGGCCACATGTACGACCCGGAGGTGATCACCTATGGGATAAAGGCCGGAGCCCATTATGTAGGTATGATGGGTACTGCTGTCAAGAACGAGAAGGTCTTTGAGATGGCGATCGAAAGAGGTATCACCTTTGAGCAGCTTGAGGAGACCCATACCCCCATTGGCCTGAAGTTTGGGGCAAAGACCCCTGCTGAGCTGGCCTTATGCATTGTCGCTGAGTTGATCCAGGTGCGCAGTAACAGGAGGAAGGCCTGATGGTGGAGCGCGTAGAGGACCTTGAGCTTTGTGCTCGATGCGGCGGTTTCTGTTGCCTACACACGCCTGGCAGGTTCAGCCCTGCAGACTTCCTCTTAACCGCCTCAGATAGGTTGACCGAGAGTGCAGTCGACGATGCCCTGGATAAGGGTTTTGCTGCTGTTTACACCTCGTTCACCAATGTGGAGGGGAGTAAGATGGCCCCTATCTTCACGCTTGCTGCCCGCGGGATCGACAGGCCGCCGCTCAGCCTCTGCCACGAGCCTATATGCTGCGCCCACCTGAAGGGTAACCGCTGCCTCTATGCCCTGGAAGAACGGCCCTACGAATGCGCCATGATGGCTCCTGCCGAGGACTTCACCCAATGCGGCATGCCGGACGACATGCTCATCGAACCTTTCTGGGTGGAGTATCAGGAACTCTTGAGGGGAGTCATAGAGAAGCGCTCAGGCAAGTCCTGGCGCGAGGAGTTGCTTGCACAGCTTGAGTCGCGCTGGCAGTTCGACAGCTATGCCTATGGTGCGGCAGAGCTTATCCGTGTGATTGGATTGGCGGGTGACTCGGCTGAGGCAGACGCCATCATCGCCACATGGCTGGCATCACTGGTTTAACGCTACACACACCGACCTCCTGTCACAATAGGGAGACACCACATGCCCGTTTCCAGGCACGTGGTATTTTATGAGGATCAGTGAGAAACCCTACTCAGCAAGGGTCTTTGTCTTTTCGAGCTGCTTCTTCTTGGCGATGTACAGCGGGATGGTAACGGCATGTGCCGGGCACTTGTCCACGCAAAGCCCGCACTTGGTGCACTCATGCATGCCATCCATGCAATGCGGGTCGAGCTCCTCTTCGCAGACGCTGACACAGACCGCACAGTCGATGCCTTGCGTGCGCAGGCACTTCTTGGTGTCGACATGGGGCCTGAAGAGCCTGTTGGGGATGGACAGAAGCGACATGACGGCCCCCAGCGGGCAGAACTTGATGCACCACTTCCTGAGCACGAAAAGCTCAAGGGCCAAAAACACGGGAAAGACAAGCAGCGCCCAGGAAGGCTCGTTAAAGCCGACAAGGCGCCATAAGGCCAGAAGGCTTGCGAAGGTAAGGCCCACAGGGCAGACGATGCAAAACACCGGGAAGCCGAAGATGGCAGTGGATAAAAGCGCGCCTCCCAAGACGAGGTGGCGCGAGTCGAGCTTCTTTCGCTGTGTCGCACAGCTCGAACAGCCGCTTTTGCATGAGCCGCCCACAAGGGATGCCTGCTCTTCAGCGGACAGGGGCTCTATGGCGCCTTCTATGGCGATGGCGCCCTCAGTGGCGCCAGCGGCCTTGAGCGCCTTGTGCGAGGCTGCTATGGCATCGTCTACGGAGGTATCCTTCTTGAAGGTGAAGAACTTGCGCAGCGGGGGCACGGGGCACAGCCAGGCGCAAAAGACCTTGCCCAACACGATGACTCCCACCGCGACCAAGATGAAGGCGATCAAGGCGCGTGGCACAAAGGTCCATGAGGCCAAAAAGGTCTCAAGGGCGCCTAAGGGGCAGATGTAGGCTATGGCCTCCCAGCCCATGGAGGAAAGCGTGCCCGTGCCCACGTTGACGAAGAAGCTGACGAGCACGACCACCACAACCAAGGTAAGCGTTATCTTGCGGGCGACGGAGATCTTCATGATGCACCACCTGCCTGCGCTTGCTGACTTCCGGCTATGCGCGGGCCCCGGTCGGCCTCTACGGTGATGGCGCGCTTGCGGATGCCGGAGAAGACGCGGTAGGAGTTGGACGGGCAGATGTATTCGCAGTACCCGCAGCCGTTGCACTTGTCGAGCTCTACCACGGGGCGTCCTTGCGTGTCTGTTGTGATGGCATCGTACGGGCAGCCGTCTATGCACTTCATGCAGCCGCCGCCCATGGGTTGGTACGCGATGCAGAGCTCCCTGTCGATGACAGCCGGGGCCACCCATTCCTTATCGGGGTCGAAGTCTTTAAGCGCGCCTGTGGGACAGCACTGTATGCACAGGTCGCAGAAGTCGCAATACCCCAGGTGGTAGTCGAGCTTGGGGGTACGGGCGTTTAAGAGCCCGTCGTTCATGTTGGCCACAGAGATGCAGTTCAAAGGGCACACCCCCCTGCAGCGGTCGCACTTGATGCAGGTGGCGATGAAGTGCTTCTCATCCTGGCCGCCCGGGGGCCTGAGTACGGGGGTATCGCCAAAGGCGTACTTGGCGACCCCTCCTAGCGCCAGCATCACGGCGGCTCCCGTGCCGCCTGCGATGAGCGTTCTTCGAGTAACCTCGTTCACAGCTACACCATCTCCTCCAATAGGTCTTCTATGGTCTGTAGGTCCATAAGTAGATAGCCTTTTGTGATCTTAAGGACGCCGCGATAGAAGCGCGCCTCGATGAGCTTATTCGCAGTCTCTGCGAAGTAGTCGAACCAGGAGAGTATGTGATTGGTGATGAAATCACGACTCTCTTCAAGGCAGGAGCGGGCATCTTCACCGCGATTCTCCTGCAGGGCCTCGATGGTATGGTCGCTCATGACTGCCAGGAACTCCAGCAGGAAACTGAGGTGGTCGTCCGGGGTGTTTGTGTCGGTCACCCGGAGAAGATTGCGCTTGAACACGCGAAAGACCTCAGCACGTGGCTGCTGGCTTAAAAGGCCTTTATCGCTTAAGAACACGGAGGCATAGGGCACAGCGGTCTTTCCCTCAAAGGTGGCAGAGCCACCAAAGCTGGAGGTGAAGTCTATTGCAAGCATCTGGCGAGTGCCGGTATGGCGCTTGCGCAGGACACGCGTGATATCGTTGAAGCCTTCATCGAGCAGGGGCTCACCAAGGCCGAACTGCGAATAATCAGTCTGCGCCATGGTGTCTATCTGTTCCTGCGTAAGGGGCTTGAAGTAGAAACCCGCCAGGGCAAGATAGAATTCACGGCGCCCCTGCAGCACCTGCGTAAGCGCATCGATATTGACCGTCTCCGTTTTTGTCGACATGGGAAGAGTTCCTTTCGCTATTGTGTATCCGCTCATAAGGATACCAGCGTTGTATTCAAGTCAAGGTAGAAAGTCCCCCAAGGGACATGCATCGCTGCACGTCCCTTGGGTCTGTCAAATCACTAGAACGGGAACAGGCCCCTGCTGTTTGCAGCAAGGTCGAAGAAGCTCGGGATCAGCATGGA
>Ga0082212_10006112_pt1 | contig 16256 bp, 10 predicted proteins | sample TergutNt197P3_FD_71548 | JGI IMG/M metagenome (GOLD analysis project Ga0082212, IMG submission 71548) | Neocapritermes taracua P3 segment gut microbial communities from Petit-Saut dam, French Guiana - Nt197 P3 | ecosystem: Host-associated > Arthropoda: Insects > Digestive system > Gut ... | reverse complement strand
CACACAACTAAGGTTTTCCGCCGTTTTGCTATCATCGCGCGCTCCCACGGCTCTTTACCTTTCAGGTTTTTAACCTTATTAACATGATGAACTTCATAATGTCCGTTTTCGGTTGCACCACATAACTCGCAGATGTGCGCTTTCAGCCGCTTTTCAAACGTATTCACCGACAATCTGTATCCTTGCGTCGCGAAAGATATGACGTCGGTAGGATCATTCACGTTTTTGCTATCGGCATAGTTCGCAAAATAACACCGCTTCCAACCCTGCTTTGTTTCATACGGGATGCCCCACTTGCCTTGACCATCCTTGAATTTTCTAATTATTTTGGGGACGGAACTTCTGTGTTTGTTGGCAAGTGTCCTCAAACAGCTGTATTCCATCAGGTAGACAAGGTAGCTTAATCTGTAAAAGTTGCTTGCCAAGTTGTAATAATTACAGATTCCCCGCAACTCGCTGTTGTAACTTGAAACAATTTCAAGGTCTGTCAGGTGTAGTAGTTCTGACCTGTGAACAGGGTGTAGCATACCGTTAGGCTTTTGAATTGCAATGCCTTTTGAGAAGATAAACTTGTGGATTTTATCATTGAGCGGCACCACAAGCTCGGCTCTATTGCTTAATGTGCGTTTCGTGTGTTTTAGTTTGCCGACACACTTTATCTGCGTGTCACGTCTTACACGAACGTCATAACCCAAGAAACGCGCATATTCGTTGCTGTGTGTGATAAGCGTCTTTTCTTCGGACAGTTCCATCTTCAAAGAATTTGCGATAAATTCAGTCAGTTTGCCTTTGATTTCTATACAATCCTCTTTACTGCCGTTTACGCCAATCAGAAAATCATCTGCATAACGGATATATCTGACTTTTTTGTCCGTTTGCGATTTCGAGGGCGTTTTGAGCATTTCTGCTCTTGCCGCTTTCAGTTCATCAACATATTTTTGACGTTCTAACCCCTCGTTTTTGTTGATTTTTCTGCGTATTAACTCCACTTTTACACGGCAGGCGTAGTATTCATCAGTATATTTTCTGTCGTATGGCTTGTAGAAATCTTTTGCGAGTTTCATAACAAATTTGTCAAGCTCATGCAGGCATATATTGGATAAAATCGGCGAAATTATGCCGCCCTGCGGACAGCCGGAATACGTTGCGTTGTATTTCCAATCCTCCATATATCCCGCTTTGAGAAATTTCCAAATAAGTTTGATTAGCCGCATATCTTTGATTTTGCTGTTTATCAATCCTGTTAATACATGATGGTCAATGTTATCAAAACAGCCTTTGATGTCGCCCTCTATAAACCATTTAATGCCCGAAAACTCTTTCTTTATCTCTGAAAGTGCCGTATGACAGCTTCTGCCGTGTCTGAATCCGTGAGATGTATTCTCAAATATCGGTTCATAAACGGCTTCCAATATCATTTTCAGTGCTTCCTGCACAAGTTTGTCGGTAAAGGCTGGTATTCCCAAAGGGCGTAATTTTCCGTTTTTCTTTTCTATATACGTTCGGCGTACCGGCTTTGGCTGATAGGTTTCGTTTTGCAGTGATTCTATTATTTTTTGGATTTTTTCTTCGCTAAACCCATCAGCGGTATCTTCGTCAACTCCTTTTGTTGCCGCGCCATTATTCGCATACAGATTTTTGTAGGCTATGAAGTATATATCAGGTCTTAGCATATAGCGGTAAAGCCTTGTAAACACTTCATCTTTGTTATTTTTCGAGTTTTTATTAATGTTTCCCAAAATTTCTATTGTTGGTATCATTGAGGTTTTCCTCCCTAATAATTTATTTTTGGGTCTTGCAGTAATTATGTCCCTTCGCCTTGTAAGGGTCGCTATCCCTCTCCGCAGTCTAATAAATAAACCGCTGACTACTACGGACACTCCGTTACCTTATTGGATTTTCAATGTCATCTCTCTTGCTTTTACACTTGAGATTTATCACCTTTCGGCATTACATATAGCCGTAAAACGGCGTTCCAACTTAGGTAATCCCCAGTTAGCAATATGTGTAGGCATTCGCGGATTGTCGGTTCTGCTTTCGTTTCGTTGCCATTGGTTCTCCAACAGGCTGAACGGAATGATTGATAACTGTATGCACTACAAAAATTTACATACATTTCCGTTCCAAAGGTGTCAGGTACTTTCCCTTGTCTGCACGTAACAGAAACTTGAAACTCGCATTCAATAAACCCAACTTAAACCTCATATCCGCTTAACATTGCGGTTCAGTCGCACTAAATTACCTTTAAGTGACTTACCGCTTTCCTGCCGTGCTTTGTTCCCGTATCAGCTTTCGCCTTTCGGTTAGGCAGGTTGTACGCTGTGCTATATTTCAACACAACTACCGAGCTATCGTTCGGCGCAGTTCCTAAACTGCTTCACATATTGCCCTATCTGGGCGCACTTTGTAAACATGGGCTTCATCGACAAACATATAATCCACCCCAAGCTGCTCAAAGTTCAAAAGGTCGTCTTTGCGTTCCTCTTTGACGAGTCGTTCCAGCCGGTCTTTAAGGTTGTTTTGGAAAATAACCATCTGCTTGATAGCCCAATTCTCGCCTTTTTCCGCTTTCATCTGTTCGATTATCCTCGTCAAAACGGAGATTTCCTCGTTCAGCAGTTTTTCTTGCCGTTCGGGGGAAATCGGCACTTTCTCAAACTGCGAGTGTCCTATGATGATAGCGTCGTAATCACCCATCGCTATTTTAGAAATAAACTTATTGCGGTTTTTCTTATCAAAATCGGCTTTGGTGGTGGCAAGAATATTCGCGGCGGGAAAGAACCGCATAAATTCGTTTGACCATTGTTCAATCAAGTGGTTAGGAACGACGTATATCGGCTTTTTTATTACGCCCATGTTCTTCATATACATTCCCGCCGCAATCATCGCCGCCGTTTTTCCCGCGCCGACTTCGTGCGCCATCAGGCAAGTGCCGTGATAAACGATTCGGGCGATAACGTCTTGTTGATGTTTGCGGAGTTCCCGTTCTTCGCTCATGCCGTCAAATCTCAAATGTGAACCGTCGTATTCGCGGGGGCGTATGCGGTTGAAACGCTCGTTATACAGATTCAGCAAAATTTCCGCGCGGTCTTTATCGGCGAAAAGCCATGTGCCGAACGCTTCTTTGATTTGCTGCTGCTTTGAACGCGCAATCATGGTTTCGTTGGCATTGATGACGTATTTTGTTTTTTCTTCGCCGTTTGCATCGCGGTATTTCACAGGGTCGCGGATTGTCACCGACTGCATATTTAAACTGTTTTCATAAATATCATAGGCGTTGGCGCGCTGTGTGCCGTAGGTCTGATTTGCCTTGATGGAACTTGAATCCCAACCTTTGCTTGAAATGCGCCATGTGTCGGTAAATTCGAGATATTCAAGTTCTATTCTGCCGGAACTGTTGTATGAGGTCGGCTTCAAATGCGCGGGGGTTTCAAAGGTTTCGTACATGAACTGCCGGTAATACTCAATCGGAATCCACGGGCTGCCGATACGGAAGTCTATGTCGGACGGCATAAGTTTCACAGGCTGCACGGCTTCGAGGGCGGTCACATTTCGCGTGAACATTTCGTTATCCTGCGCTTTCAGTTTGGCGTATTCTAATTTTGTAACAACGTCGCCCGATAAATATTCCTCCGCTGTTTCCCAACCCTCATGGGGATTTCCGTAATAATTCTGCGGGTTGAGATAAATCCTTTCGCCAAGCTCCGCTATAATGTCATCTTCGCTTTTTTCATAGAGAGCCGACATATACGCAAGGTCAACTTTCAACTTCATATTCAGCGATATTTCAAGGGCTTCCTTTGCGGTTTCGGCAGTCGTCGGCTGCCGGTATGATTTTATAGTCGCTCTCGTAAAAATCGGAGCTTTGCTGTATGTCGTTTTATCATCGTTCAAGTCCTCGATTGAACGCAAAAGCGGCGATTGGTCGTCGTTAGCGAACACGGCGATATTTGTTTTATCGTTGATATAGCCATATTTTCGTACAAAACCGTCGTAAACATTATTGAGTTTTCTCTGCGCCGCTTCAAGTTCGCTTTGTTGATACCCCCATTCCCGCGACTGAACGCCGATAACGCCAAGCAGGGCAGAGCGTATTTCGCATAAACCCTTGATTCGTTCGGCTTTCGCGCCTTTTAAGTCCTGCGGATTAAGATAACCGTTCTCGCAAAAATAGACGGCGTTGTTTTTTATAACATAGGTGTAATTTTTCGTACCCTCGTCGGCTTTTATTTTTTCAGCGTCGGGCGATTCCTCGCTTTCCATTTGCAGAGCCGTAACTTCGAGGTCGGGTTGCGCTTCAAAAACCGCCGACAGCTTGCCGATTGCCGTTTCGAGTTCGGCATATAAATCCTGTCCTTCGGGAGCAACGCAAGCCGTTCCGTCTTCTCTGCCGTACATACTCCGACTGAATTTCATCTCGCCCAACATCATTTCGGGTTTGTCTATAAAATATTGATTCATCGAAATATAATCCGATTTGCGTTGGTCTGTGAAAACCCATTCGGGAAGCTCCATTTTGTTTACGTCCCTGATGTGGTCGAGTTTCTTGAAAAACAGAATATCGGCGGTGACTTCCGTGCCGGACATAGCAGTAAAAGCCGTGTTCGGCAGCCGTACCGCGCCGATTAAATCAGCCCGCCGCGCAAAATATTCACGCGCGGAAGTGTCGCGTTTATCCATCGTGCCTTTTGATGTGATGACAGCCATAATCCCGCCCTGTTTTAAGAGGTCAAGAGATTTTGCTATAAAATAATCATGGATTAAAAAATTTTCTTCTTCGTATCGCCGGTCGTAAACCTTGATGTTATTAAAAGGAATGTTTCCGATAATTACATCAACGCTGTTATCCTCAAAGCGAGTGGTTTCAAAGCCTTGTATTTGTATATCAGCGTTTTGATATAACTGCCGCGCGATTTTGCCGGAAATGCTGTCTAACTCAACGCCGTGCAGTTTTGTGTTTTGCAGGGTTTCGGGCAGTACGGAAAAGAAATTACCCGTTCCCATCGCCGGTTCAAGGATTTTACGGTTCGCGCCGCCGTCAAAGCCAAAACCCGTGAGAGCGTTGTGCATAGCTTCCGCGATTTTCGGTTCGGTATAAAACGCTGTAATCGTAGAGTTCATTGCCGCCTTATATTCATCTTCGTCAAGAATCAATTTCAACTCCTGATATTCGTTTTCCCAACCGGCGGCGGTTTTTGAAAAAGCGTTGGCAAGACCGCCCCAACCTATATAATTTGCGAGGATTTTCTGCTCGGCGGGAGTGGCAAATCGCCCTTCGGTTTCAAGGTGCTTTACAAGGCGTATGGCTTCGATATTGTTTCGGAATTTCGTCTTTGCGCCGCCAGAAAAAAGGTTGTCATCTTCGGAATAACGATAGTTTACCTTTTCCGGCGCGGGCAAGGATTGCGGCAATAATTTTACTTTCGGCGCGGGTTCGGGAGTTTCAATCATGCCGCCTGAACCGTTTGTTATTTCTTGTTCGTCATCAAGCCGTATAAAAGTTTTGACGGGCTTTAATTCCGCGATAAGATTTTCAAGGTCGTATTTCTCATCCTCCAAATCATTCCATTCGTTTTCGATACCGTCCGCTGAGTTATTAACAGCAAATATGGTTTCTAACTCGTTAATCCGCTCATAAATTTCGTCAATACGGTTTTGGTTTTCGGTATATTCCACGTTTTCCACTTCATAAGTCACAGCATCATGGAACGCCCTGCCGTCGTCGGTGAGTAAACTCCATTCGATTTCAACATCGGGGTATTGTTCCGCAAGATACCGCACCATCGCCGTGCCTATGCCTTGTCTGCGGTAATTCTCATAAACTTCAATATTTTCTATTCGCGGCGTATTTTCAAAAACGCTGTAATAGATAACTCCGACACGGTTTTTACCCATGAACGCCGCAATCTGTAAATCTTGCTGTCCGTTATGAGAATTAAGCAGTTCTTGATAAAGGCGTATAGATTCGTTTTCAATGGTCGGTGCATTTGCTTCTGTCGGTTCGCTAAAATTTATTTCGTGTTCTTCGCCGTTCACAAGCGATACGGCGCGAACAAGCATAAAACCCTGTTCGCCGATATTACCCAACCATGTAGAGAAAAAATTATTGAGTTCGCGCTGTAATTGCTTATTCAGATTTCCGTTCGCATAAACGTCCTGATAAACGCCCATTCCGCTGAGTTCGTAAGATAACGCCTGTATCGTCTGCTCGTCATGGTCGATTTCGATTACCATATCGGGGTCGCGCATGAGGTCGCCGTTTTGTATGAATGTGTGCATAATGGAATATTGATTGCCGCCCACACGCTCAACCGAAAGCGGTTCGTACCCATCAGATTCAAGCCGCAGATAACAGTATGAGTCGTCCATAATCTGTGGAAATAATCCGTTGAACGCTCTGTAATTGCGGTGGGGAGCGTCGTTCGGAGTTCGCGGTTTTGACGGATTCTGTGCGGGAACAGGCTCTAAAAACGAAAGCTGCATTTGTTCGCCCGATGTGAAAAGCGATTGCTGTATATCTTCTTTTTTATCGGGTAAAGCAGTTTTAGGTTCGGGCGTCCGTTCAGTAATTGATTCTCCGTCAGCTATAATAATTTTATGATTTTGGGTTGTGAGTTGATTTATGGCGGTTTCAAGCGCATGAGCGGGAACGCCGATAAGCGGTACACGCTCTGCCAATCCAACATCTCGTCCTGTTATTGTAAAGCCGAGTTCATCTGCAACGGTTTTAGCGTTACCGCCCATGACTTCGTAAAAATCGCCTAAGCGATAGAAAACAATGCTGTCGGGGTAACGCTCGGTTAAAACGCAGTATTGCCGCCATAATGGTGAGCCTTTGGATTCGGAAATTACCTTTTCAGGCATATATTCGTCATTGTCGATAAGTTCAATTATCCGTTTGGCGACGTTTCCCCATGTAAGATTTATACGGCGTTCGCCGTTTTCTGCGCTGTCGTCGCTGATACGGAATTGAATACCCTCGCTGTTATAATCTACATGGCTGACATTATCGCCAAAACCGCTGTGACCGCCCCAACCGTATTCGTCTTTCAAAAACCGCGCAAAATCGTTCATAGTCGGATTTGTTTTTACAAAGTCATAGATACGGTTTTTACCGTTTTCTATCATACTGCCCCGCAACAAATCAGCTTTTATAATGCTTTCGTCATCGTTTTTTGGCAAAGAAAAAGAGCCTTGCGGCTCAATTTCTGCTTCGGGGTCATCTTCGGTTATCTCGGTATCAGCACCATCTCGTTGATGACGATTTCCTCCGCTATATCCCTCTGCTTGTTCAGGTGGCGCGTCCGTTCCAGTATGTCGTCGGTTTTCGGCATCGGGTCGTTCGTTAATAATTTTTGAATTATTTTCTCCAACTGCTCCGTCGCTTCTTCGTCCACTTTGTACATCAGATTCGTAAGCTCGCCCTGCATCTTCAAAAGTGAAAACCTTTGCGGGTTGGTTTCGTGCAGATGATTCATCGCCATTCTGCCGTATTTGCCGAGGGGCTGACTCTCGTCCTCGTTCGTTTCGCCCTCGTGCAAGCTGTTCAGCAGTTCTTGGAGTTTCTTGTTGTTCATAATTTCGCTGTTCATTTTTTGCTCTCCTCTCATTTTCAAGTATTTTTACGTTCCGTTCAATTTCAAGCAGTATGCCTTTGGATATTTCAGTCACCGTATGACCGAGCCTTGCCACAAGCGGTATCGTGTCAAAATGCGATATGGTCGGCATGATTACATCGGCGGTTTCGCCGCAGCGGTTGGCGATATAATATACGGTGCTGTAATAGATGATTTCCGCAAGTTCCGCCGCAAGTCCGTCCTGCGGCATATCGCCGAGAAAGTGACCTTTTATATCGTTCTCGAAGCCCTGCATATAATCGTCAAGGTTTTCGGCTATGCTGTTTCCGACAATTTGCTCTATGCAGTCAGTAAGATTATCGGCGTTGAGGTCGTGGCTGTAAGAAAGCCTGTGTACCAATCCCTGCCGCAGTTCATCGTCTAACTCCCATACATCGGGTACTTTCGCACCGTTTGTCTGCGATATGTCAAAGAGATGCCGGATAGTATTTTTTGCGTTGGCGTATTCGCAGACCGCAATGCCTTTTTCGCCTTTGTTGATTGAGCGGCTGACTTTTGGATTTTTCCATGTATCGAACGTGGCGAGCATGGTGGCTTTCGGATTCTGCGCGTAAACGAGCAGGGCGTTATCGAATTGGTGCTTGTAGACGTTCGAGCCGAACCGCAGATAATCTTTCCATGATTCCTCCGTTCTCGTAATCGTCGGCGCGATTGTTTCATAAATGACTTTCAACTTTTCGTCAAGCCGCATGACTGCGCCTCCCTCCTGTAAAAAAAATTATATTATCTGTTCGCCCTCCTTGTGGTTTTCAAAATATTCCGCAAGGGCTTGGTCTACGACCGTTTCCATTTCGGTCTGCGTTATATCGCCGTTAAAATATTTTTGATATATTTTCGGTTTAATTTTCAATGGCGGTATGGTCTTCGCTTTGGGCTTTTTGTTTATTTCGCCCGATAAAATCTGTATCATTTTTTCGTTTGTAAGTTTTTTGCTTTCGGAAAACTCCCGCAGAGATTCGGCTTTCTTCATATCAACCTTGTATGCGGAATCTTCCAAAAGCCTGTTAAGCTCGGTTTGTTCATCGGGAGATAAATACGAAAGCGACACGGCAGGGATAAATGCGATTTCTTCGCTGTCAATACGGTCAAGCAAAGGAGAATTTAATTCAGCTATACGCATATATCGGGCTACATTTCGCGCAGATAATCCACTCTCTTTACCAACACGCTCATTACTTCTTTCGGACTTTGTGCCAACTTGGCACGATGACGAATTTTCGTTGATTTCATGGGCATTTGAGAGCTTTTTTATCTCATCAACAAGGTCTGTTCTCTTTCCTTGTGCCTTGATTGCATCCATGTGATGTTTAATAATAACAGCCCTCTCGCTGTGCGATAAATCAGAGAATGACCGCTGCACAAGATTGGTTTCTGTAACAATTAATTTCGCTTCGTCATCGCTCAATCTCTCTTTGATGACAACGGGAACTTTGCTCAATCCCGCTAATTTTGCGGCGTTTACTCTGTTATGTCCGCTCAAAATTTCATATGTGTATTCATCATTACTGTTCGGACGGACAATTACAGGCACGATTACGCCGAGTTCTTCTATACTCCGCACCATATCGTCGAGCCGTTCGCCCTCATACAGTTTGAACGGGTGGTCGGAAAACGGCACAAGGTCGTCTATCTCTAATGTTTGGGAATTATTGGCAGTGGCTTCATCGGTCTGCGGTTTTTCGTCTAAAAGTATCGACATAACCGCTTTTTGGGTTTCGGCTTTGCTTTTTCTAATGTTATTCATTCGCAATCAGCTCCTTCGCAAATTCTTGATATGCCTTTGATGGTTTGGAATTTTCATCGTACATTATAACGCTCTGCTGACGGAGATTATCGGGGTTCTGCACACCGGCGCAGATTGTCAGGCTTCCTTGCGGGTCGAGGTCGGCGCACAGCACTTTTTTACCCATCAGGGCAAGCGCCGTCGCCAGATTTAACACGGTAGTCGTTTTGGTTACGCCGCCTTTCTGCGACGCTATGGCTAAGACTTTGCACATTCGTTTATCGCCTTCCTTTCTTTGTAAATTGCTAATGTTCCCTTAAAAAGGGCATAAAAAAATAGGACTAAGTTCGTGAAACCCTTGATTCTACTGGGTTTTACTTGCTTAGTCCTATTATAACAGCATCGTCCGTTATATGAACGATATTACGGAAATTATGCCTGTTTGCATAGTCCTCTAATATGGCTTTCTGATTTTTGATTGAGTTTGATTCCTCGCTGCGTTCGTCCTCCACCGAAAGCCTTTCGTAGAGGATAGTCAGTTTTTCGTTGTCCTGCCGCCTGTTTGTGTTCATAGTGAACTCCTTTCAGGCAGCCGGTTCATTTGTGGCAGTTCCATTATACCATTTCTTTGTGAATAATTATAGTCGTTTTTGATAAGTCTTAAAATTTTATCCTCCATACCCTCCTTCGCGTCTTGATTGAAGTAAACATTAACTTCGTAGACCGTGGAGCCGAGGCGTTTCGTGAAACGACACGGCTCTTGCGGCGATTTATTTTTTACCGTTTGATTTTTTACGTTCATGCCAACGACCCCTTTCTTTGTGATTTTTTTATTTTTTGTTTCGGACTTGCCGCAAGTTCTGCCCCTTGCGTCCTGTAGATGCCCATTCCACAGGTTTAGTGTCGGGATACTTTCTGACCGCCTCCCGATTTGCCCGGGCGGACGCGCCATTACCGTGACGCGCGACGGTTATTCAGTTGTCTGCGAGATGTTAGTCAATGATTAAATCGTCTTATTATTTTCGCTGAATATATTATCGCACATACTTGACAAAAAATCAATAGTAATGTATAATAATAACTATACTGATAGATAATCGCTCAAATGCGGAATAACGATTTTCGCTTAACGTAAGGGGAAATAATATGGTTGCGAGTGCTTATATCAAAGACGGGAACATACATTTATATAACGAGGACAGGCGTTTTTCCACGATAGGTGGGCTTGTCTATGAACTCGGAAAACCACTGCTTGATTTTGTGTGGTATGAGCCGGAGCGGTTCATTGACAGCTTTAACATCATAGCCGAAGCATACAACAATGAATTTGCTCATGTCGTGGTGAAAGAACCTACGTTTATCACGGGTATGAATGAAATAATGAGCGAAGCGCAGCAGAAGGAAATTTATGTGTTCTTTTACCAGCAGATGCTGATGGATTTTATCTATACATTTATTGAATCGCCTGATGAAGCTGTCAGGCAGCTTTCACAAAATATTCCGAACGCAGAAGAAAAAATATCTTTTTCGCTGTTGAATTACAAATGGTCGCTGAATCCCGACAAACAAAAACGGCTCTTTCGAGCCGTAAAGGAAGTTATTGCGATAATGTATGAGCATTTATGCGGATTCCAAAAATTCATCATACATGAAATTGAAGTTTTACTGCATTACCGCAAAGAGATAAAAGTACCCGACGGCAGGTCGATTGACTATATCGACATACTTGACGAGTACCATAAAATACAATTTCAGGAGGATTATTATTACTATCTTGAGCATCCGTTCCGCACGTTTTACGGGCGTACAGCTACAAAAGAAGTCGAACAGTTATATGGGATTAATAATATTGAAGATTTGTTTCAGTTTGAGTTCATAAAGATGATTGAGAATGAAATCTTTATAAAGAAGTGCAAAAACTGCGAGCGATTTTTCATACCCAAACGCCGTGTTGACGCTGAATACTGCGACAGAATATGGGGAGATACCAACAGGAGGTGCAACGAAATCGGCGCGACGATACGATATGAAAAGAGAGTTGCGGAAAATCCTATACTTGAAGCACACAAAAAGGCGTACAGGCGGTTCAATTCCCGCACCCGCACAAAGAAAATGACGCAGAGCGAGTTCATGTCGTGGTCTGACGAAGCTGTTCGGAAACGGGACGAGTGCTTGGCGGGCAGACTGTCTTTTGACGAGTTTGTGGCTTGGCTCGAACAGGGTAGGATTAGAAAATCAAAAAGTGAAGCAAAAAACTATAGAGAGGTGCGTAATGATTAAAGATTATGACGTAATTCTTAGCGAAGGCGAGAGTTATACGATTGAATTTAAGGAATCCGTTGATAAATCCATCGCTTCCGAAGTCTGCGCGTTTGCTAACGCTTCAGGCGGTCGCATATTTATTGGTATAAACGACAACGGCAAGGTTGTCGGAACTGACACGAGCAATGCCGCTCGGTCAAGATTACAAGATACCATAAACAAAATTGAACCGCATTTATCGGTTGATATTTCGATACACGAAAATATTATGGTGGTCGCAGTTCCCGAAGGAGCGAATAAACCGTATTCCTGTTCGCAGGGATTTTATCTGCGCTCAGGTCCAAACTCTCAGAAATTAGACCATGACAGTATTATCGAATTTTTACAGACAGAAGGGAAAGTTATCTACGACGCCATCGTAAACGAAAAATACCCGGTAACAGATAGTTTCAATGAATCGGAATATCAGAAATACCTTAAAAAATCCGATATTAGCGATGTTCTTCCGCGGGAATCTATTTTGAAGAATTTAGGCTGCGCTGACGTTGTAAACAACAGTCTATCGTACACAAATGCAGGACTGCTCTTTTTTAGGGATAACAGCCAAAATCTGCGCTTCGATTTTACTCATATTGTTTGCGCTTTATACAAAGGTGTGGACAAATTCGATATTATCGACGCAAAAAATCTAAACGGCGGCATTATGGAGAATATTGATAACGCTATCGTGTTCTTGAAACGAAATTTAAGAGTGCGGTATGAAATAAAGACTGTGCAGCGCAAAAACATTTTGGAATTACCGGAGGACGCACTCCGAGAAGCTGTAACAAACGCAGTTTGTCATCGCGATTATTTTGAAAAAGGCGCGAGGGTCATGGTGGAAATTTATGACGACCGTGTAGAAATCACTAACCCCGGCAGTACGCCGAAAGGCATTACAAAAGAGAATTTTGGGAATACGAGTGTGACACGCAATCCGATAATTGCCAGTCTGCTACATCGGGCACACTACATTGAGCGAATGGGTACAGGCATAAAAAGAATGACGAACGCAATGGAAACAGCAGGACTTGAAAAGCCGGTATTTCAAACAGAGGGGCACTTTTTCAAGGTTATTTTCAAACGCGACTTATTGTATCACGACAAAAGCGACATCGCAAATGTCGTAAAAGATGTCGTAAAAGAAAATCAAACAAAAATATTAGAGTTGATTTCTAAAGACAGTAAAGTGACGACCGTTCAAATGGCGAGAGAATTAAATATCAGCGACAGGCAGGCACAGAGAATATTAAAGCAGCTGACCGATAACGGTACAATATCACGAATCGGCGGTAGAAAAAATGGCTGCTGGAATATCATGTTCAAAAAATAGCGAACATGATAAAGGCAGGATCTTTTCTGAAAAATCCTGCCTTGCTTGTGTTAATCGTAAACCAATTCGCTGAGAATAACTTCTTCTGATACCCCACGCGCCCGACGCTCGTTTGCTGTTTCGTCTACTTCTCTCAGATGAGGAAATAGCCGCTCCGATAACAGAAGCGTATTGTAGAAAATACTTCGGTGTTCTTTGAGAAATGCTCTCCGCATACGGGCATATCTGCCGAGTGGTTCGCCGTAACCGTCTAATGGCGGCTTTTCACTCAGAATAATGTTCGGCAATAAATAATCGCCGTGATGACTGTAATCAAATTTAATCATAGACTTCCTCCATTTCTTTTAATTTTAACTAATATTGTGATTGATATAAGATAACCATTATCACCCAATTTCGGACGAAACCGTACATTCTGCCACAAATGAACCCGGCTGCCGCTATATAATATTTAAGAGTTTTCTTAACCCTCTTTTATATTATACAGCCTCGCCGGCATTACTGTGCGTGACATAGGATAACTGGTGCGGCGATATGCCAAGCTGTTTTGCGAGGATTTGCCTGTCGCCCGGTGCTTGATTGAGCATATAGATAAAATCTGAATTTTCAAATTCGTTTTGTCAAGGGTTTTTGTCCAATTTCAGAAATTTAATAAAATAGACATAAAAATCCAGTTAAAAATATTTTTCATTCTTAACTGGATTTTTTAGGAGATTTAAACCCTACTGGCTCGGTTGTCGAACTATGTTAATATTAATACATAATACACGGTTTTTTATGAATTCTAACGGATTCATTTCAGCTTTTCGATGTGTAATATTTTGAATCTAATGCATAAAAAGGGCTTTAAATTATTTTTGTATTGAACTTTCATCTGAGATATGTGAACTAAGGCAAAAATTTCATTAAAAATCATAAACCTACTGATTCTTGTTCTTGTACTGACACTTCCGTTGTCGTCGTTGGTTGCGTCGTTGGCTGTGTCGTAGGCTGCGTCGTTGGTTGCGTCGTTGGCTGAGGTACAGTTATGATAATTGAACTCTTAAATCCTCCATCTAAAGATTCTACTGTAATTGTAGCCGTTCCAGGCGATTTGGCAACAACAATTCCAGTTGAATCGACTGATACAGAATTGGAATTACTTGAAGTCCATGTCACAGACTGGTCCGAAGTATCAAGCGGAAAAAATTCGACGGATAATGTACTTTCACTCCCCACTTCAAGAGTAAAATTGTTTTGTAAAATTTTTACGGCTTCAGCATTAATTATAGTGGTGATTATAATTTTTTCTGTAGCGGAATCCCAACCCAAATTGAAGTTCAATAACGATGCTAAGTCGCGCAGTATAAAATAATTGCTATCCCCGATACGATACGTTTTTACACTTTCAATATTTCCATCAAGAAGTAATGATGTAGATGCAAGCGACATAAAACCAATATCCTTTTGGGTAAAACTGAATTCGCCTCCAATTGGTATATAGGGAGTACCACTGGTCAATAGAATCAAATCTTTTTCATTGTCCCAATCAACATCAAATTGAGAAGTCGTTCCAATTAATGAATACGCAATATCTTGAATACGAACAAGACTTGTCCCATTCATTAAATATATTTGAAATTCAAAATTCTTTTTGTTTACCGCTACTTCACGAACAACCCCAGACACAGAAATAGATTCGACATTTCCGCTTACTATGATATTCGCAGTATCCTTAACCCCGCTATCAAGAGCTACAGCAGAAATAACGGCGTTACCTGGTGCAACAGCAATTATGTTCCCCTCACCATCCACAGTTGCGACGGTTTCATTACTTGAAAAAAATATAATGCTCGTGTTTGTGACATCGGTAGGTGATAACTTCGCTATTAACAGTTTAGTTTCTCCCACAGTCATTAGGACGTTATTTTGTTCTAAAGATATTCCTGTTACAGCCGTAGGGAAAGAAACATTTTTCTTTCCCAAAAAGAATGCTCCTAATGAAAAAGCAGGAATTAAAATTATAGCAGTGAACATAAATATATACATATTCTGTTTGTATTTCGCTATCGCCTTTTCCGTTTTAAGTTGGTCATTAGGCTTAGTAGTATTATCTTTTCCAGATTGCCCAGTTTGTGGCTTGAAATATCCAAACACAACACAACAGGAAGACGTTTTGATGTGTTTAAAGCTAAATCATTTAAAATTGCCATGACCATTCTCCTCGTGCAATTTTTTTACTACGGGTAAATTTCGCCTATAAAATTATTGTTTTCCCAGTGTCCAGAAAACGACATTTATCCGGATTCAACCCGTATATGTTCGTGATTTCCATTCGACCAAGTAGAGTTAAAAACCGCTCCATTAGAAAAATAATATTCTCCATCCCCATGAAACAACCCATTTAAAAACTCACCAGTATATATTAAAATCCCTTCGTTATTATAAAAGCTACCTTGACCATTTTGTACATTATTTGAATTATCGTCATTGGCGTAATACGCTATTGTTTTATCTGTTTCTCCAGAATGTTCATCATCCATATCTATTGGCGATGAAATTGTATTTATAAAAAACCAAATAGCAAAAATTATTATTAAACACACTGCTACAATTGAAGCAATATATGCAAAAAGTCTACCAGAACTTAATTTCCATTCAGCAAAAAGTTCTGTATCAGAGTTATTCGCCAAATCTGATTCAGTTATTGAAGAACCGTTTTTCTTATACCAATGAACAAAGATACGTCCATTTCTTGTTGGAGTTGGTAAATTATTATACTGCTTGTTTAATTCAAACTGCTGCTCTTTTTTGGAGGATGATAAAATTCCGCCATTAGGATTAAATTTAATAATTACAAATTCAGGAGGTGAAACGACATTAGTTGTTTCATCTTCTTTCGGTTTAATTTCTTCATTGATTTTTTGGTTTTTCTTATCAAGTATTTCTTTATAAACATCAGAATATAATTGGCTTGAAAAATTATCGTTATAAGCAATTTTTAATTCAAAAAGTAATCGACTTATAGATGGCGTTTGTTTTTTTTCAAAAACTTCGAAAAACAGTAATTTTAAATTTTCAGGTAATGAATTATACTTAAAATTGTATGAAATACCGTCAATTTCACTTAAATTTTTACGAGAAAATCTATATTCTCCATCTTCAAATGGATAATAATCATGTTCCAACACTAAACGGGTAAACACGAAAGCCAATGATGATTCTATGCACAATTCTGTCAAATCTTTACGCGTATTTATATTATAACTCTTGCTTAAAGTTC
>Ga0082212_10006111_pt1 | contig 16258 bp, 15 predicted proteins | sample TergutNt197P3_FD_71548 | JGI IMG/M metagenome (GOLD analysis project Ga0082212, IMG submission 71548) | Neocapritermes taracua P3 segment gut microbial communities from Petit-Saut dam, French Guiana - Nt197 P3 | ecosystem: Host-associated > Arthropoda: Insects > Digestive system > Gut ... | reverse complement strand
CGCTCGATTATCCGTATGCTTTTTTCGGGAGTTGGGAGGTTTTCCGGCAAGGTCGTGCCCATATCTATCATAGCAACACGGATTTTTTCAGCGATTTTATAGTGGGTTTCGTTGGCTTCCGCTGCTGTCGAGGTTTTGTCTATCTTCAGCTTTTCTTCGGTTTGGGATATACGAAACAGATTGGCGATAAGTTCCGTGCTTCCCATGAAATCAAGAATTTTATCTTTATCCTTCAATCTCTTTTTTCTGTGAATGTCGGCGACTGTCAATCCGCCGTAAAGCCCCATATAGCCTGCATTTTGGAAAATCGCAAATTCCTCATCGGTGATAACTCCGGCATTATGTGCTGCTTCAGCTAAAAGCTGATTCCATTGCTTGATGTTGCCGCGGACAACCAGTCGTTTGTTGTTTTCGTCTAGTTGGTTAAAAGTGTCGGCCAGTTCCTGCCTGCGCGTTTGTATGGCAAAATATGTTTGACCGAGTGCAATAATATCTTTACGAGGATCGCCGTTTTGAACGATAAGATAACAAGCATACCGAGTTAACTTGTAATCAATAACCTGTTTTTCGGCTGTTTTGGGCATAGCGATCATTTTGTTGACTTCAACAAAATGATCATCAACATTAAAACCACTATTTTGGCAAGCGAGCATCGCCCGGTCAATAACCTTTTGAAAGTTGCGCCATTCAGTATAAAATAAGGTCTTTTGCAAATCCCGCGCATACCAAAACTCGTTTCCGCGGTCATCGATCTGTTTTATTGCCTCAAATGATTTGTATTCTACAGCTTCTAATTTAGCCATTTGCATTTTCCCCCTCAATCTCTGCAATGATTGTAGCAATTTCTCGGCGTAACACATTTTCACGGGCAACGATACGTTCAATTTTAGCGTTTAGAGCAGTTATATCTATAACTTCTCGTTTGCCCTCCTGCTCAACGTAAGCGCTGACTGAAATATTATATTCCTTGCAATCAAAGTTTATCATTTCATGAGAGCAACTTTCTAATTAGTGAGTCAATAAATTTTTGATGAACAGATTTTGACGCGGCCGTTCAAAGCCTGCTCTAAAAAACCGGCAAGAGATTGGTTTAGCGGTTGAGTTTAGTCATTATTTTTTCCTCGCCTTCTCACGATCGGCAGCGAGTTTATAAACTTCATCAATGGTTAAGTCGTCCCACAAAGCGCGCTGCCATTCGGTGTAATCAAAATGTTCCCGTTTAATAAGATATATAAAACGCTCTGTTTCAATCTCACCCAATCCTTTTATCAGCAAATTCATAGCATCCACGCGTAAAACATTATCTGCTCTCATTTAGTTTCCTCCGTTTCAAGAATAAAAATTATCGGATTAACGTTCTTTATTTCCGCAACTTGAGTACTTTTATTCAAGAATTTTTTATCTGTTGTAATCAAATAATCGCATTTGTGTTTTATTGCGCAGGCAAGATGGATCGCATCCACACGAGCGAATATAAACCCTCCCTAATTTTATTTTGAATAATTAATTTAGCTTCTGTTTCCAATCGAATCAAATCTTGATCTTGCCTGTCAAACGGTCTGTTATAACAACAGTTGTCAAAATATACTTTAATTTTCTTTTCACTCATTTAAGCATATTTCTCCTTTTTTATATACACAGTATATCAGAAAACGTGCGCCCTGTCAACACATTGCATGCGTTCATGCAAATTTTATCTTTTATACTAAATTCCGGAATGATTGCCATCGTCCCCCCTGCGACCCCAAAAGGTTGGCCAAGAAACATGTTAAGGGATGGCATCGCTGCCATCCCCAACAATTGCAATGAGATAAGTTCTGCGAGATTAACGCAATAACTGAAGTACGGTAATGGCCTTCTGGTTAGCTTGAGCCAGCATCGCGGTACCGCTCTGAACCAAAATCTGGTCTTTAGTGTAGTTTACTGTTACTTCAGCCATATCTGCGTCTCTTATACGGCTTTCGGCAGCCTGAGTGTTCTCATAGGCATTCATGAGACCTTTGGCCGCGTGTTCAAGGCGGTTGTAGTACGCGCCGAGATCCGCTCTCTGTTTGGCAATAATCTGAAGAGCGTGATCCATAATTCCTATGTTGCGGTTAGCGAACTCCGGGCTTGACAGCGTTACAGGAATTCCGACCATGTTCTTGAGGTCAAGAGCTCTTGCGGTCATAGTCTGGATATACACCCTTTTTCTGTGGTGCATATTCGGACCTATGTGGAACCACATAGAGTTAGTCCTGCTTTGACGGCCATAATCGCCTTGCAGAATATTCATTCTGTTGAACTCAGCCTGAGAAGCTATACGGTCAACCTCATCTACAAGAGCCGAAACCTCAACCTGCATAAGCTGCCGGTCCAACTGAGTGTAGATACCGTTAGAAGCCTGAACCGAAAGTACCCTTATGCGCTGGATAATATCGCCAAGCTCCTGCAGATAGCCTTCCGCAGTTTGGACAAAAGACATGCCGTCTTCCGTGTTTCTTTCGGCCTGCCTTAAACCGTTTACCTGAGTCCTCATTTTTTCGGACACGGCAAGACCAGAAGCGTCGTCGCCCGCTCTGTTAATGCGCATGCCGGAAGAAAGTTGTTCCGTCGATCTATCCACATCCCAGTGCTTGAATTTAAGCACCCGTTGTGAATTAATCGCGGCCAAATTGTGGTTGATAATCATTTATCTTCCTCCGTGAAAATATGATAGGAAGCCTCCCTGCTTCCCATTGGAGATATATCTCCTCATATTCAAATTCGGAAGGGATAAATCTTGATATAATCGCCAAAAACAGCTATTTTAGGCAGTTATAAGCTATTATATCAAAATACAACCGATTATCATATAAATTTAACCCTCTATCGTTTTTTTTTGTATTTTTTTCCCCATAGATAATTTCGGAATATAGCAAAATAGCATTAGCTTTTTTTAAATTTTTTTAATCCTCTTACGCCGGCCAAGCATCAAAAGATTCTTGACCGCTTGCCGGTATGCGCTGTACATTGCATTTTATAAAACAGGGCGGATGCAGCCCGTTTACAAATATGCGATACCTGATTTTTATACTTATATTTACAGCCTCCGCAGCCGCCGGAAATATTGCCTCGCGTTTGGCGTTTGAAAATTTTGTACAAACGCGCGCAAAAAAAGACGCCCCGTTTAATCACCGCGAACATACCGGCTTACTCAAATGCGAAGACTGCCACGGCTACACAAGCGACGGAACTTTTACCGGAATCCCGGCAGCGGGTAACTGCCTGAAATGCCACAGCGAATTTGCATCAAAAAATATATTCGCTAACCAAAATGCCCCTTGGGAGTCCTATGCCAAGCAAAAGGCGGATGTCTATTTCAGCCATAAAATCTTAATGAGCGCGCGTTTTGCCGATGGCAGGCAAAAAACCGATTGCTTCTTATGCCACGCCAATAAGGCGGATTCGTGGGATACTTCCATGATTGTGGGAAGACTCTCGATGGATCAATGTATTAACTGTCACAAAACATTGAGGCTCAGCAAAAAATGCGTGGTTTGTCACTAAGACGCTATGGAAAAAATAAACCGAAAAGATTTCCTTAAAATATCGGCCTGTTGCGCGGCCGGCGCTTTTTCCGGAATAATTTTCTCCGGAACGCCGCTGCGTCTGCTAAAGGAACTCGGGCGGGATGAAGAATACGCGCCGGCCGTATTGAACTTCGTCGAATCGAATTGTTTAGCGTGCGCCGAAAAATGCGATATTACCGTTAAAATTTCCGGCGTGCGCGCGGTAAAAATCGAATCGGCTAATCCGCTCTGCCACATAGGACGTTCCGCGCCGCAGTTCTTCTATCATCCGGAAAGAATACTAACCCCAATGAAGGTATCCGCAGAAAAGGGTTCCGGAAAATTTTCCCCCGTATCATGGCAGGAGGCCATATCCGCCGTATCCGGCAAAATGAACGCCTTGATATCCGACAATAAAGCGGACTCAATCGCCGCGATAAACTCTTCCCGCGCTTCTTCCGCCGGACTCCTCGAAGGCCTGCTTGCCTCAGCCGGCAGCCCGCACTCTTATAGTGAAGGCTGCGGTGAAACCAGCGCCTTAAACGGAATCATGAACTACAACTTCGACAAGGCCGGCTGCATTGTAAGTTTCGGCGCGCCGCTTTTTGACGCCCCTAAAGAACCGGCTTTAAACAGGTTCCTCAAAAACAGAACGCGCGATCAAAAAATAATCTACATAGGAACCAACTGTGACAGAACAGCCTCCATAGCCGATGAATGGATTCCCGTAAAACCAGGGACAGAGCGCGTCTTCGCAATGGCAATGGCTGACTATATATTCAAAAAATACCGCAAAATTCCGGCCGCGCCGAACGCTCGCGAATGGCTCTCGTTAGCCTCACAGTTAGGCATAGATTCCGCAGCGGCAATCACAGGCGCGAACGAAGAAAAAACAGCTGCGGTCGCCGAAACATTTTACCTCGCGAAAAATCCGCTTGCCGTAACATGGAACAGGGCGTCATCCATAGATTTGGCTGCGGTCTACTGCCTTAACTCAATGCTGCGAAGTCCGGCGATTTACCTGCGCGCCGACAAGGGAAACAGCAAGAAGTTTTCCGGCCTTGACGCCTTTATCAGGGAGGCTTCTTTCGAAATGCTCTTCATAAACGAAGCAAATCCTGTTTACTCAAGCGTCTTTGGAAAAGAACTCTCGCAAAAGGCCGCAGCCGCGTTTACCGTTGCTATATCCCCCTTTATAAACGACAGCGCGCTGTACGCGGACTATATATTGCCGCCTTTCAGCAATATGGAACAGCTTACAAGCGGCGGTCATACTGTGGTAACCCCTCTCGGCGATGCGATGAACAGCGCCCGGATTATTTTTTCAATCGCGGAAAATATTCCATCCGCCGCTTTGCCGTATAAAGATTATAATGAATACATCAACAATAAAACGCGGATGACACTCTTCCCCGCAAATTACTTGTCTTTCAATACGGCTCACATACAGATACAAATCGACGCCTTGAAGAATGTCGAACCTGACCCCGAATACCCTTTAAGCCTTGTATACATACCGACCGGCCTTACCGCCTTCGACAGTTTGGAACTGCCGTATGTTTCAAAAGCGATTGATAAAAACATCTTTGAAAACGGAATAATGAAGGTTCATATAAACAGCGTCACGGCTGATAAATACTCTCTCTCGGAAGGTTCAAAAATAAGCCTTGTTTCCAAAAGAGGAGAGAGCGGCCCATTCAAGGTTCATATAGCAAACACCGTCGCGCCCGATGTCGTAGCCGCGCCCGACGGATTCGGGCACAGGGGCTGCACAAAGTACGCCGATAAAAAAGGAATTAACCTTAAAAATATCATGAGCGCCGATATTGACCCTCTTACCGGCGAGGCTTGCGCTCAATTTACTCCGGTAAAAATTGTATAGTAAAATGGGAAAGAACGACTCATATATGAAGAAACGCTGGGGCATGGCAATCGATCTCGACAAATGCACAGGCTGCGGGCAATGCGTCATATCGTGCGCCCAAGAGAACAACCTGCCGGTTTCACGCGATGAATCCGATATGGCGCGGCGCGTAAATTTTCTTGAACTTGTGCGAATAACAAATAAGGCTCCATACCCCAACGCGAGGACCGCCTTTATTCCGAAGATGTGCCGGCACTGCAACGCCGCGCCATGCGCCGCAGTCTGTCCTGTGCGTGCCATCGATACGGGCGACGATGGAATTGTGGGATACGTGCAAGAACGCTGCACAGGCTGCCGTTATTGTATGGCCGCCTGCCCGCACGGCGCAATCGTCTTTAACCGAAAAAAACCTGAACATGAAGGGACATTCAAAGATTCGCTCAATCCCGAAACGCCCATCCCTTCCAAGGGAACTATCGCGAAATGTTCCCTTTGCCGCCATATATGGAGGCGCGAAAGACAGCAGGCCGCAGCAGCAGGAATCACCGATATCAACAGCGTTACATATACGCCGGCATGCGCAAGCGCATGCCCGACCGGCGTCTTCGTCTTCGGCGACCTTAACGACCATGATTCGGAACTTTCGCGCCTTGTTAAAGACAAACGCGCCTTCAATCTCGCGAGAGGCATAAAATCAAAGGCAGAACCTAATGTATGGTACCTTAGCGAGAATGAATGGATAAAAGATATAATGAAATTTCAGAGATGACTGCCTTGAACAGAAAAAAAGTAAAACTTTTCTTATGGATCGCTTCTATCGCCTGTCTGAGCATTCAGCCTTTTTTCGCGCTCAAAGGGCTCGACAATGCCTTTCCTTGGGGAGTGTACTTCATAGCCGCCCAATCTTTCGCGGCCATCGGAGACGGCGCGTTTATTATAGCCTTTTTGTTTTACATTTTTAGAGCCGACAGCCTTAAAACTTTGATTCCCTCATGCCTGCTTGCAAGCCTGCTTTCGAACATCTTTGCCTCGATCTTTATGCTGCTGAACAGCGGCCAGCCGCTCAGACTCTGCAATATGCTTTTCACTCCCGCGTGGGGGCGCGGCGTAACGCCCGACTCAATGTTTACGGCCGCTTTTTTCAGTATGTTAATTTGCTTTATTATTTTATGCGTTCTGCTCATACCGACAGCGCTCACGCACAAGGCCTTTGAAAAAAGCGGCACAGCGCGCGTTGCCGCGCGTTACATTAAAAAATTAGTATGGATTCCGGCTGCCGCCTTTTTCTTTTTTGCGCTGATTGCCCACGGCTCATTCGGCGGCGGAATATGGGAAAGCCTTCACGCAAAGGTTTTCTGGCACAGAGAATTTCACAGCCTCTTTATCACCGGAATTGCCGCGGGGGCGGCAGGCGGCATCATGCTCATTTTATGCCTCGTATCATTCTTCGCCCCAAAATACCCCGCAGAGGCATCCGCTTCAATGCTGACTATAGCCAAACGCGCCTTTATAATATACTGTTTTGTCCGCGCGGCGGATTTACTCTTCATGACGATTGGGCTTCCGGGCGAATACAGGCTTCTTGATATATGGGGAGGCTATTACGGCTGGTGTATGCTCGTTCTGGAATTTTGTCTCGCCGCCGCCGCGATTTACCTCTTGTCAAAAAAACCGTCTCCTTACATCCGCGCCGGAACTCTTTGCGGAATATTCGCCGTCATTACCGCGAAAGTATCCACGATACTGCAAGGATTCTCGATACCCGAATTCCCATGGGACGGTTTTGCCGCCTACCTGCCTGATCCTGTCGAAATGCTGTCAATACCAGCGGCCGTATTTTTAATGATACTTGTTTATGACTGGATTGCCGGACGTTTTAAAGTATTTCCCGATGTTTAAAATACCTGCGGGCGGATGGCGCAAGCGTTCGCGGATTGCAGAACAACAAACGGGGATGCGGACGGCGACGCAATTTCAATCGTTATAGTGTCCTTTACATTGCAGGATTTCGATTGCGTCATCTTTAAGCAGATACACAAGCCTATGGGTATTATCAATGCGGCGGCTCCAACCCTCTCAATGCTTCAACGGCTCCGGTTTTCCGAGCCCGTCATTTCCATTTATGGCGATGTCCCTCAGAAGCAAATTTATGCGTTTAATCATTTTTTTGTCGGTTTCTTGCCAATATTGATAATCTTCCCATGCTTTCTCATCGAAGATTAACTTACTCATCAATCATTGCCTCAAGCTCTTCCAGGGTTTTAATGACCACCTTGCCTTGCTTAATCCGCTCTGCAGCCTCGTCAATAGCAGCCATATTATATTCGCTGTAAAAAGGGTCTACCGATACATCAAAAGGTATGCGCTGTTCGCGGCTTACCTTTTTCGCGAAAATGGTAAAAGCGGCATCCATGTTCATTCCCAGGTCTTGGCAAGTACGTTCCATGGATTCTTTCAAATCCTTGTCCATGCGGATATTTATCAAAACTTGTTCCATTATATCATCTCCACCTCAATTATATGATATATACAAATATTTGTAAAGTAAAATCCACGCGCAAGCCCCTGTTGACATTTGGCCGGTTGAAATTTTCAAAACTATTGTTCCGCTCAGTTTGAAGGATATACGTCTGTTTATACTAACAATGTCACCGCATATTTTTTGATTGATTTATGGGCATCCGGCTTTAGGTTTGCGCATTACCGATAACGCATCGGAATTTCACTATAGTAGGAGCATTTATGACGCGCGTTTACAACTTTTCAGCCGGACCGGCGATTTTACCGGAGCCTGTACTAAAAAAAGCGGCATCCGAACTGCCTGAATACGGAAGCACCGGAATGTCCGTAATGGAAATGAGCCACCGCTCAAAGGTATATCAGGAAATTTTCGATAGAGCGGAAACAGGATTGCGCGGCCTCCTCAATATTCCCTCTAACTACCATGTGCTCTTTTTGCAGGGCGGAGCGCACCTTCAGTTTGACATGGTACCGCTCAACCTTTTCGCTAAAAACAAGAAATGCGATATGATACATACCGGCACATGGACTAAAAGGGCAAAGGACGCGGCAGAAAAATTCGGAACCGTAAACCTTGTCGCCTCATCCGAAGACAAAAATTTCAGCTATATTCCAAAAACCGACCCTTCAAAATTCAGCGCCGACGCCGATTATTTCTATATATGTTCCAACAACACAATTGAAGGCACGCGCTACGCCGAATTTCCCGATACCGGCAATGTGCCTTTAATCGCCGATATGTCATCCGAAATATTATCAACCCCGCTTGACGTAAACAGGTTCGGACTCATATTTGCGGGCGCGCAAAAAAATGTAGGCCCCGCCGGAGTCACTATCGCAATTATACGCGATGAACTTGCTGGCCACGCTCTGAGCGTCACTCCGACAATGCTCGACTATAGGGTTCACATAAAAGAACGCTCTATGTACAACACGCCTCCAACCTACGGTATATATATGGCCATGCTGGTCTTTGACTGGATAAAAGAACAGGGGGGCCTTGCCGCGATGGAGGAAAAAAACAAAAAGAAGGCCGCCATCCTTTACAATTTTTTAGATTCATCCTCCTTGTTTAAGGGAACGGCCGCGCGGGAAGACCGCTCGATTATGAATATACCGTTCCTTACGGGTTCGGATGAACTTGACTCTGAGTTCATAAAATCCGCCGAAAAACAAGGCTTGCTCAATCTCGCGGGTCACAGAAGCGTGGGCGGAATGCGCGCCAGCATATACAACGCGATGCCTTCCGAGGGAGTAAGCAGGTTAGTGGATTTTATGAAAAAATTCGAGACGGAACACAAATAAGGTATCTTTTTTATCTTGACTTTTTTATAAAATCAGGGCATTACAAATTACGAATGGAGCGCATAAATGCCGGGCAATAAACACGATCTTGATTCACAACTTATCTATAAAGACAAAATCGATACTCCAAAGATGTATAGGGTTATTATCCACAATGACCACTATACGACGATGGATTTTGTTATAGAAGTGCTTACAAAAATTTTTCACATGACCGCCGAAAAAGCCCATAAAATAATGCTCGACGTACACAAAAAAGGCAAGGGTATATGCGGAGTCTATACCCTTGATATAGCCGCTACAAAAACCTGGCAGGTCCGCGAAATGGCAAGGATTAGACAATTTCCGCTCAAATGCTCATACGAGGAGGCCTGACCGCTTATGGATATAAACGAAAATCTGAACAGCGTCCTGATGTCCGCTTTCAACGAGGCGGTAACACGCAGACATGAATACCTTACTCCCGAGCATATACTTTATTCATCCCTCAAAAACAACGAGGGCAAACAAATAATTGAAAGCGCGGGCGGCGTTCCCGACGAACTGCTCAAACGTCTGGAACTCTATTTCAAAAAAAATATGCCGAAAATCGAAGACGGAGAGCCATTGCAGACTCTCGGCTTTAAGAACGTTATGGAAAGAGCAATATGGCATATCTCAGGAGCGCAGAAAAACGAACTTGAAATCGGAGATGTCTTGGCATCGATACTTGAAGAAGAAGATTCTTTCGCGTCTTATTTTATGAAAGACAGCGGAATAACGCGCTATGACCTTCTGAGCGTAATAGCTCACGACGGCAATGCCGATACCGGAACGAAAGAGACCGAACAGGCAGAACAGCAAAGCAGCAATATACTTGACTCTTATACGACCGAGCTTGTGGAAAAAGCCCGCATGGGAGAACTTGACCCGCTGATAGGGCGCGAGGATATTCTGGAGCGTACGGAATTGGTACTATGCCGCAGGACAAAAAACAATCCGATACATGTGGGAGAGCCGGGCGTAGGTAAAACCGCCATAACGGAAGGCATAGCTCAACTCATAGCCGAAGACAAAGTACCGCTGCCCCTCAAGGACGCTAAACTCTATAAGCTTGATATGGGCGCTATGATAGCTGGCACCAGATTCAGGGGCGACTTTGAAGATCGCATGAAAAAAGTTCTGGCCGAACTTGAAAAAACAAACAAGGCCATACTTTTTATAGATGAGATACATACGGTTATAGGCGCGGGAGCGGTATCCGGCGGTTCAATGGACGCCTCGAATATGCTGAAACCGCTTCTCTCAAACGGACGCATCAAATGTATAGGCTCAACGACATACGAAGAATACAGAAAGTATTTCGAGAAAGACAGGGCGCTCTCGCGGCGCTTCCAAAAAATCGATGTCCCCGAGCCCTCAAAAGAAGAAACATTGCAAATACTCAAAGGGCTTCAGGAACGCTATGAGACCTTTCATAATATAAAATATACGGACGAAGCCCTTGCAGGAGCGGTTGAATTATCGGCAAAATACATAAACGACAGGCACCTGCCCGACAAAGCCATTGATGTAATAGATGAAGCCGGAGCGTCGGTACGAATGAGGAGCGGTACAAGCGATGAGGTTTTTACCATAGATACCCATGAAATAGAACGCATCGTAGCAAAGATAGCCCGCATACCGGAAAAAACCGTTTCGGCCTCAGAGAATTCGATGCTAAAGGATATGGCTTCGGAAATAGAAAAACGTATATTCGGCCAGAGCCAGGCCGTTGACATGGTTACATCCGCCATAAAACGCGCAAGAGCCGGGTTCGGCAACCCCGACAAGCCCATAGCCTCCTTTCTTTTCGTGGGGCCTACAGGGGTCGGCAAAACCGAACTCGCGAGACAGCTTGCCGCCTATACGGGCGTGGCGCTTCACCGTTTTGACATGAGCGAATATCAGGAAAAACATACTGTCGCGAGACTCATAGGCGCTCCTCCGGGATATGTCGGCTATGAGGAAGGCGGCCTTCTTACGGAGGCAATACAGAAGACTCCCCACGCGGTACTGCTCTTAGACGAAATAGAAAAGGCTCATCAGGATATATTCAACACTCTGCTTCAGGTTATGGATTACGCCACTCTCACCGACAATTCGGGCAAGAAGGCCGATTTTCGCAACGTAATTATCATCATGACATCAAACGCGGGCACGCGGGAAATCGGTAAACAGCAAATGGGATTCGGCGAACGCCTCATCAACCAAAACGCTATAACGTCTGCCATTGATACTTTTTTCACGCCTGAATTCAGGAATCGTTTAGACGCAGTCGTAACATTCGGCAATCTCAATAAAGATATACTCTTGCAGATAGTAAACAAGAATATAAATGAATTTAAAGTTCAACTGGCTGAAAAAAACATAACTCTTGAACTTACGGATGAATGCGCCGGCTGGCTTGCCGATAAGGGCTACTCGCCGCAGTTCGGGGCAAGAGAAATCGGCAGGATTATTCAGGACAAAATCAAATCTTTTTTCATAGACCCGGTTTTGTTCGGAGAACTTCAGCATGGGGGAAAAACCATAGCCGATATTTTTAACGACGAGGTCATTGTAAAGATAGTGCAATGATATTCAATTTGCCAAAAGAAATAATTTTCCCGCCGGTTGAATTGGCCGAACCGAACGGCATCTTGGCTGTGGGCGGCGACTTGTCAGTTGAACGGTTAATCGCGGCATATCGGCAGGGGATATTCCCATGGTTCTCCGAAGGCAGCCCCATACTCTGGTGGTCTCCAGACCCAAGATTTGTCCTTTACCCAAATGAAATAAAAATATCCCGAAGCATGAAACAGATAATGAACCGCAATTTTTTTAACATAACATACGACACCGCTTTCAGAGATGTTATAGGCAACTGCCGCAAACAGAGAAAAGACCAAAACGGCACATGGATAACCGACGAGATGGAAGAGGCTTACATTGAACTTCACATTATGGGTTTTGCGCATTCCGTTGAAACCTGGCATAACGGCGCTCTTGCCGGAGGACTCTACGGCATATCAATAGGGAAAATGTTTTTCGGCGAATCCATGTTTGCAAATATATCAAACGCCTCTAAGGCCGCGCTCATTACGCTTTCCGTAAAATTGCAATCGCTTGGCTTCGACTGTATTGACTGTCAGGTGTACACGGAACATTTGAGCAGCATGGGAGGACGCTCCATACCGAGGGATGACTTCATGAACATCATAACGTCATCCATGAAACATGAAACCATCCTCGGGAACTGGGGCAGCGCGGAAAAATTTACCGAAACGCTGAATTGATTAATTCTTTATATTTACCGATTTAAAAACGGCTTCTAATTTGCCGGCGAAAAAATTATATTTTGATTTACCGGTCTCGCCTTCTATTATAATTGCCTGTCCGTCTTTTTCGATTACATAGCAATCCCTTACAGAATCGCTCCCTTTTCTGGCTACGCAGTGGAAATAGTCTCCGAATTCGCTCTTTCCCCATCCTCCCAGTACGGGCTCGCCGCCTCCGCGGCCTGCCCATTTCCAGGATACCTCGTCGAGAGCCTTTTCGTCAAGGGGAACGCTTGTAACTATTATACGCGCCGAGCCGTCCAGATTTTTAAAACTGCCGGACACTTTCGTATTTTCATCCCTGTTCCAAAACGCGGGAAGACTTATGGTGAGGCTTCCCTGTTCAAGCGTTACATTATGGCTGTCTTCAAGCGGCGCGTCCAAAGACTGCCTCCACATGCTTCCGGAGACGGCTTTCTCAATCAGAAGCGCCGCTTTTTTGTCTGTTAGTTCAAAATTATCCGCCGTCATAGTCCATACCCCGATGACCACCGATGATTTCTTTTCGGCTGCGCTGATTGCGTCGCCAAAATCGTTGATAGACGGCGCGCCTTTTATCGCGACACCGGCAGCTTTATGACTTTTAGTGAGCGCGCCTACGCGGCTTCTCAATATCTTTATTTTTTCGGCGCAAAACGTTCTATTGAATTTTTCCGACTTTATTCTTGCGGCGTCAAAATTAGCCGTACTTGTAATAAGGCTCCTGTCTTCGATTATTTTTTTTACGGAGGCGCTGATTGCGCCTTTTTTTGCATCGTCCAGCGCCGCCTCGTAAACTTCTTTATAACTTTCGAAAGCGGAATCGCTGTAATCAAACAGGGTTATAAGCGAGACATAATTGTCAAGATTTTTCAAGGTCTCTTCAATTTCAAAAGCCGCCTGCGGGTTGATACCATCTCCGCCCGCATTCCCCCGCGGAGCGCCTTCTTTTGCCAAAGACGAATAATTCTTACAGGCGGCGCCTATATCGGAGCGGCAAGAAGTAAGGAGAGCCGTGTAATCGGAAGATTTTTTGCCAATATCGGCTAAGGAATCTGCCGGAAGTATTTTTGCCCAACGGCTGTCAAAAATCGACATTCCCTTTAAAGAAGAAAAAACATTGCCTATCCTATGCAACTCTTCCGCTAACCTTGAGTTAAGCATTGGATCAACAAAAACGTTTTTACTGTTGTAGGGCAAAAACAAGGCGGACGCGAAAAAGGCGCGCTCGCGGCCCCGCCCTATACCGAATTCATATATGGATATAACAGAGGCAGGATTTTGTATTTTTTTCTCGTTTATTTTTTCAATAAAACCGTCCGGTTTACGCTCGATAAGCCCCGGATTTCTGTAATAGTTACGCAAAGTTTCAACCGGAAGTTTTTTGCCGCTTGGGTCATTGGCAAGTATCATCGCGTATACGGCAAAGTCTCTTTCAAAACGTTCTTTTATTTCATGCCATGTTTTGCATTTTTCAAGATGTGAAGCGGAAACGACGGCTTCATCCCAGGGTTTATGCTTATTGGCAAAATCGTAAAATTCTCTGGACAACGCGGCGCTTACGCCTGAAACAGTGTTAGGATTTTGACGTATGACGCCTGCCGAATTCATCAGGTAATCCATAGCCCGCCTCTTATAAAGCGGCGCGGACGTCATCAGAAATTCGAACGCTGTTTCATTTTCAAGCGCCTTCCATTGCTGCGGCGTAATATCCGACTTAACTATGCTATTCGCAAGCGCATCCCTGTCTCCGATAAAATTTTTGTCAATCATTGAATAGACGGTAGAACGCACAACTTCTCTTAAACTTTCATTAAATCTCGAAGGCGCGTTCGAATTGAGGGCAGATATCAAAGCAAGCGAAGATGAGACCAACCAAACCTTTTCGGCCTCAGCGCGGATTTCAGTCTCGCTAAAATTTTTTCGCTCCTCAGCAGAGGAAGGAGGATTTTTATTAGAACCTGCAAAAAGGGATACCGCGTGTTTCGCGCCGTCAATTTCGCGGTCTATGGCGTCAAGAATTTTGGAATCGGCTAAATCTGCCGCTTTCCGCCTTTCTCCTTCAAGCGTCTCAAGATGTTTTGACCACCAGGCAAGACGTCCTTTTTCCCAATTAGACGCCCCAATAAACAGAAACAGAGTCAATATAATAAAAAAAAGATGTCTAAAATGCTTCATTCCCCTCCCTCCTTGGAAAACGTCGAGACATAATAAGGCCTATTTTCCATATCGAACAAAAACCGGTTGAAAAAAAGAAAAAAATAAAAATTTGAAGATAATCCTTTAAAAAAGTACTTTGTTTTATGCTTGAATTTTAGACAAGGGCTATTAAGTTTGACGCCGTTTGCGATTATGAACCACGAGAGGGAATATGGGAGAACAAACACTTCAAAAAATACAAAAATTGATGCTCGAGCATGACACTATACCGCAGGAGATTATTGAAAAGAAAAATATCAAACTCGGACTGCGTAACGCCGATGGCAGCGGCGTGAAGGTAGGCATAACCGCGAAAGGCACCTGCATAGGTTACGACATGGTAGAGCAAAACGGGAAAACGATCAAAAAACCGCTGCCCGGCAAGTTGTTTTACGCGAATTATGATGTTGAAAAAATCATAAGCAGCCTTGAGTTTGAAAAACGTTTCGGTTATGAAGAAATAGTTTTTCTTCTTTTCAGCGGAAGGCTTCCGGATGAAACCGAAGTGGAACAGCTCAGAGAAGAACTCAGCAAAAGAAGAAGGCTCACAAAAGCCGAAAGGAATATCCTTGCCCAAGAGGCTGAAAATTACAATCAAATGTATATCCTCCACAGCGCTATAGCGCATTTGGGAAGGTGCGACGCCTCTGCCGATTCTTCCGAACTGGGCAATGTTATAAACCAATGCATAAACGTTATAGCAAAACTTCCAACCATGATAACAAGCGGTTACAATTTCGCGAAATTTATGCGCGGCGGCGATCTGATAGTTGTAATTCCGGATGAAGATATGTATACTGCTGAAAATTTTCTCTATATGATAAACGGAGAAAAACCCGACACGTATGAGGCCATGCTTTTCGATAAACTGCTCATTCTTCATGCCGAACACGGCGGCGGAAGCAATTCAACGTTTGTGGTACGCACCGTAGCGTCAAGCGGCGCCAATACATATATGGCATTGAATGCCGGAGTATCTTCGCTCAGCGGTCATCTGCATTTCGGTTCGGACCTATCTGTTATGGAAATGATGCGCACCATGAAAAAGAAACTCAAAAAGACCGACACCGAAAAAGGCATCAAAAATTATATAGTGTCTATTCTTGATAAAAAGGCAGGAGATTTTTCCGGAGAACTGCACGGCTTCGGTCATGCCGTATACACGATATCAGATCCTCGTTCTACCATACTCAGAGGCTACGCTGAGGAATACTCACGCCAAAAAGGAAGAAGCGAAGATTTTCATCTTTTTTCAACGGTCGAAAAAATCGGAACGGCAATACTGAGCGAAAGACTTGGAATGCCGGTCTGTACAAACGTTGACTTCTATTCGGCGCTGCTTTATAATCTGCTGGGGATTCCGGACGACCTGTTCATGCCGATATTTACCATGGCAAGAATAGCCGGTTGGTCGGCTCACCGGATAGAACAAAGGCAGGAAGGCAAAATAATACGTCCGGCGTACATAATGCCCGACAATCATATAAAAGAATGGCCTAAGAAATAAGGGTGCGCCCGCTGAT
>Ga0082212_10006110_pt1 | contig 16259 bp, 14 predicted proteins | sample TergutNt197P3_FD_71548 | JGI IMG/M metagenome (GOLD analysis project Ga0082212, IMG submission 71548) | Neocapritermes taracua P3 segment gut microbial communities from Petit-Saut dam, French Guiana - Nt197 P3 | ecosystem: Host-associated > Arthropoda: Insects > Digestive system > Gut ... | reverse complement strand
CGTTTTTCAAAAAGCGAAAGAACAAGCACAACGCCAAGTTCTTTCGCCAATTGTCCAAATGTATCGGTCGAAGGTCCCGGAATAAACTCTGCCAAATCAAAACAATCCGTATTTTCTGTTTGGCAGAAATACAGGTCGTTATGTAATTCAGGCAAAACAATCAATTCGGCGCCTTGTTGAGCGCAAGAACGTATATTTTGCTGAAGTCTTGTAATATTCGTCTGTATATCAGCCGTATTTTGTTGTTGTATTAGTCCTGTTCGCATAATGATTAAATTATCTTTATATATGTGATGTTTTTTTAATAAATATATTGCATTTGAAAAAAAAATATTATCTTTGCAACGGAAATTTTCACGACTATTAAACTATTGCTGAATCGTTGCGGGTTTAATAGTCGTTTTCTATTGCAGTGATACAATACTGCACTTTTTGACCGCTTCCACGCAATACCCCTACTGTAAGTTTTATTTTCCCAAAATCCTCTTTTTCATACTCCATTATATAAATTTCGGAAAATCGTTTTTGTTTTACATTATCCTTTTTCGGTTCTTGCGGGTTTCCTATCATTACTGCGTTTTCCAAAATCTCAGTCAGAAAAGTAACTGCTAATGTAGATTTATATCGTATGGCTGCTTTACTTGCCGTTTCCTGCATAGATAAATACCTTACTTCAATAAAAGCTTTCAACGATTTATTGTAAATATGTTTTGTTGGGTTAGCAATAATCCAATTGGCATAAAAATCAGTTATAAACTTTTTCCGTTGTTTTAAGTCTGCAGGAGTATTGCCTGATACTATTTCAATGTTACTCAAATTCATAATGAAAAGTTTTTACAAAGAAGTTCATAATTTTTAATTCTTAATTCTTTATCGCTCCTTTCGGATATTGCATAGTTACACAATGCAAAGAGCCATGTTGTTTGATAAGCGGAAGACAGTTGATGCCGACTACTTCTCTGTCGGGGAATACTTTTTGGAGAATTTTACGCGCCGTTTCGTCTTTGTCGCTTTGATAGAACGGCATCAAAACAGCGCCATTGATAATCAGGAAATTTGCATACGTGGCAGGTAACCGTTCGCCGTTCCATACTACCTCGTCAGCCATAGGTAGCGGTATCAACCGGTATGGCTGACCGGTTACTGTACGGAATGCCTTCAATTCTTCCTCCATGGCTTTCAATTCTTCAAAATGCTCGTCTTCAGTGTCTTCACATTGCACGTAAACAATTGTATTTTCGTCACAGAAACGGGCTAATGTATCGATATGGCTGTCGGTATCATCGCCGGCAAGGTATCCGTTTTCGAGCCACAGGAACCGTTCTACCCCCAACATATCTTTGAGATGGTATTCCAACTGTTCCTGATTCAGGTATTCGTTCCGGTTGGCCGAACCCAAACATTCTATGGTCGAAAGCAACGTTCCCCGACCGTCAGATTCGATGCTGCCGCCTTCGAGTACAAAAGGTTGCATATTGACGACTTCCACATTGCGGGCAAATGTATTGCTTTGGAAAAGACGGCGGGTAATCAGGTTATCGTGGTTGGCGGCGAATTTCATACCCCAAGCGTTAAATACAAAATCGAGTACTTTAGGTTGACCGTCTTCGAATACGGTAATTCCTCCATGGTCGCGCGCCCATGTATCATTTACAGGCATTTCCCTGAAGATGAGACGGTTTTCGTCCACAAAGCCAAGTTGACGCCTGACTTCCGATTCATCCTGACAAACAATCAACAGCGTTTCGTGCCTGATAATTTCTTTGGCAATGTCCACAAAGCAGGGTATTACCTCGTCAAATATGGAAGCCCAGTCAGTTGAAAGGTGCGGCCATGTGAGTTGCACAGCGCTCTGCGGATACCATTCGGCAGGAAAAATTATTTGACTCATTGATCGATACGAACTTAAAAAACAGTAACTATTCAAACTCTTTCTTTCCTTGAAAGAATTCGACAAAGATAGTGCTTTGAAAAACATTGACAATATCTTTTGTCAAAAAACAGAAGATAGCTGCGCCCGGCAATAAAAATATGCAAACATATTTTGTATTGCTCTCGACTTTCGCTATCTTTGTCACAATTTTAAAAAATACAGGTATGCGCGAATTTAACGTAACAGGAATATGTGTGCCGGATATGCACTACATGGTTGATATCAGCGAGAAAATAGAGCAGATTTTTAATCTGGTGGAAACAAGAAAATACTTCACCATCAATCGCGGACGGCAATACGGGAAGACGACAACGATCGGGATGCTGGAAAAACGGTTGCCGGACGATTATCTTTGTGCAAGTATCAGTTTTCAGTATTCTGATAATGAGATGTTTGCCAATGAACAGGGTTTCAGTCAGGGACTGTTGAGACGAATACATCGCGCCCTGTCGATAACAGACAGGGAAGAGGCAAAACTTTGGCTTGACGACAGTGTGACAAGTTTTGAAAAATTAGATTTTTTCATCACTGAAAGATGTACAGGTAAAAAAGTTGTCCTTATGATCGACGAGGCCGACGAAGCCTCGAACAACAACCTCTTTGTCAGATTTCTGAAAATGCTGCGCGACAAATTCCTCTTTCGCAACGCAGGAAAGGACTATACTTTCCACAGCGTGATCCTGGCAGGCGTTTACGACATCCGCAACCTGAAACAGAAGATGATACTTGCGGGAAACTATACCCCGTCCGCAGGTGAGAGCGCCATGAACTCGCCATGGAACATTGCCGTAGATTTTGATATCGACATGTCGTTTTCGGCAAGGGAAATAGAAACAATGCTTGTCGAATATGAAAACGATTACCATACCGGCATGGATATTAGCGCCATAGCGCAGGAAATACACTTTTATACAAGCGGTTATCCGTATTTGGTATCGAGGATTTGTTTGCTGATAGAAAACAAACTGAACCGAAACTGGACACCGGACGGCATACAGAAGGCTATCAAACTGATACTGAACGAAGATAGCACCCTGTTCGACGACCTGATCAAAAAGATTGTGGAAAATCCGGAATTGAGCGACATGATGTTTGACCTGACTGTCGGAAAAATAAAGTATGCATACAATGCAGATGCACCGGTAATCAAACTGGGTATAATGTTCGGATTTTTGTCAAGAAGTACCGAAGGACTGCAAATACACAACCGTATTTTTGAAATCCGTATTACCAACTATTTTATTACCAAGAAAATGCTGGGCTGGCGAACCAATGAAATCCCTCAAAACGCCGCCAATGAAATCATCAGGGACAATGTTTTCGACATGGAGTTGTGTCTCGACAAATTCAAAAGAAATTATGCGGAAATCTACACCGACGAAGACCTGAAGTTTTTGGAGAGGGAAGGCAAACTGATCTTCCTGACCTTCCTGAAACCGATGATTAACGGATTGGGCTTCTACCATTTCGAATCGGAGACGCGTGATTACGGCAGAATGGATTTGGTGATCGATTTTCTTCAACAGCAGTTTATCCTTGAGATGAAATTATGGTACGGCAACAGCCGTCACGAAGAAGCCTACCGTCAGATCGCTGACTACCTGAAGTCGAAAAACGCGGACTGCGGCTACCTGCTTACGTTCGACTTCCGCCGCGAAGGCGACAGCGCCTTTGCCGAAAACAAATGGATTGAATACGGCGGCAAACGGATTTTTGACGTAGTACTTCGCGTCGGACAGAAACCTGCATAAACTGAAAAACAAAACAAATAAGCACAGCGTCAACCTGAACTTACCTAAAATCCCGTAATATTACGGGGTGAAAACACGAAAAAACCCGTAATCTTACGGGTATCAGCTGTATATTTTACCCTCTATCTTTGCAGTGTCAATCGGATGATTTTTTTTTGACGCCGGTTGATTATTTTACGAAATTATTAATTTTTCATTTACAGTTTATTTAACCCTTTTATTTACATTTTAAAACATTTTAGTTATGGCAAAGACTCCAGTTACATTATTGGTAGATGGCTTTAAACCCAGAGAGGTAGCCATGGTAGAGTATGCATTTACTCAAACGACCGACAAAGAAGGTCAGACGACCGGTATACCGCGTGGCGGTAAAATCAAGATCAAGGTGAAAGCGATGAACGACGGCACCAACGAACTGCTCAATTGGATGATTGAGAAATCGCTTGCAAAAGACGGGAAACTCGAATTTATGAACTCGTCGGATGCATCGAAAAAAATGAAAGACGTCGAGTTCAAAGGCGCTTATTGCGTAGATTTCCAGGAACACTGGGAAGACACGACAAAAGCCGAAGCGCTTGCCCATTGGGAAGAGATCACAATCACGTGCAAGGAAATCGTAAATCAGTCAGTGAATTACGAAAACGACTGGTCGTGAGGAAGTAAAACTCAACTACCTTCGCCCGAAAGGTGAAGGTAGTTGAATTAACTTGATTTTTTAACAACTACCTAATTAACAAATTAATAAAATGGCAAAAACTCCGGTATCTCTCATCGTATCAGACTTCGTACATAAGAAAAGAGAAGTCGCATCATTCAGGATGGCGTTCAATCAGGCGACCGACGCCGAAGGCCAGGTGACCGATGTCCCTCACGGAGGTAAAATCACCCTGCGGGTAAAAGCGTTGAACGACGGCAATACCGATCTGGTACGCTGGATGACTGATGTACAAAAATCTTTAAGCGGTAAAATCGTCTTTGAGGACTCCACAAGCGGCAAACAGATGAAAACGGTGAACTTTATCGACGCCTATTGTGTGAACTATGTCGAATCGTGGGAAGACAGCGTCAGCGATGTTGATCTCGCCCACTGGGAAGAAATCACAATTTCATGCAGAGAAATCAAAATCGGCGCTATGGAATTGTTCAAAAACACATGGGAATTAGTTTTGTAAAAAAGCTGACGTCCCGTATATTTCTCGAAACGTTTAACTTACAATATAAAATAAATACTTATGGCGCTCAAAGCTACATTAATGATTAACGGCAGATTCTACAATGTTCAGGACCTTTCTTACAGGCTTACCCAGCCAAGCGATCAAAAAGGCAGACCGGTGGGACTTACCGGCGGAGGTGTAATCAATTTTACGATACTCGCCAACAGATCGGATAATAATTTCTTTGAAGATTGGGTGCTGAGCATCGCCAATGTTGAAAGCGGCAAGTTTATCCTGCCCATTACGGAGGGGGTTCTTCATCTTCCGAAGATGATAGAGTTCAAAGACGCCTACTGTACCGACCTGCAGGTTAATTACAGCACTGTCAACGAAAAACAGATGTTTTTGAAATTATCGATAAGCCCTACCCGGATCATTTTCCGCGAGGGATTGGAGTATGTCAACACAAATCTGGACAGATCGTAATAATTGAAAGGACAAAACAATGGGAACAATAACAAAAAAAGTCAGTATCGAAATCGAAGGCGATGACTACGAAAAAAAATACAATTTCCTGAATATCGTACTCGATCAGCAGCTACTCCGCCCCAACGAACTGACATTCAAGATGCAACGGAAAGTATTTGCCGGTGACAGCATGGCCGACAGTAAATTTGACGTTCCCCGAAAGTTGATGGGAGCGAAAGTGAAACTGTCAATCGAAGCTGTGCGCTTTGACGATACCAATGAGTCGTTACTTGAATTTCAGGGCATTATCTTCAAGGTCAATATCAGTCATCGTTCGGATATGCAAACGGAACAGCTGATCGATGTGCGCGCCTATTCTCCCGATTATCTGTTGATAAACCATCCGCACTGTATTTCGTTCGAGAACCTGAGTTTGAAGGATATTGTTGACAAAACCATCCTCGGATATAATAAACCCAACAAAATCGATCCGCTTACAACAGGCAACATTCCTTATACCGTTCAGTACAACGAAACAAATTATCAGTTCCTGACGCGGTTGGCACGGCGTTACGGCGAATGGATGTATTACGATGGCGAGAAATGGATTTTCGGGAAAATAATCAAAAAAGACAAGGTGAAATTAGACCCGCGACACCATATCCTTGACTATAATTTTCAGGCCGAACTTTCGGGTTTTAGCACGACACTCGGCCAGCATGATTACATGGAAAATGAAACCACCCACGATTTTACATGGTCTTATCCCGAACTTACCGAACCCGGCTATCACCGGCTGACCGATGAAGCAATGGAGAAGTCGTCCACGCTGTTTAATTACACCGCATTTCAAAATATGCAATGCGGATCGTCCGAAGAAAAGGATTTCGACGAAATCGAAGCGGTAGCAAAAGCGCAGTTCTTCGGCGAAAAGACGGGACGGGTTGTCTGTACCGGATCAACAGTACGTGCCGACCTGACCATAGGAAGCGTGATTGAGATTATTGACCATTTACATCAAAACAGTAAAGACTATTCCGACATTGTTCACGACGAACTGATCATTGCCGGAATTACCCATACGACCGAAACCGACGGGAATTACTCCAACACTTTTACGGCATACCCTGCCAAAAGCGAATACCCGCCCTATTTTCCGGGCGATGTATTTCCGCGGGCGACCGACCAGCGGGCCATAGTCATGGATAATCAGGACCCCGAAAAACTGGGGCGCATCCGCGTGCAGTTCCTCTGGCAAGAGGAGCATGATCCCGATATGATGACCCCGTGGATCCGCATCGCACAGCCGCATGGCGGCGACGGCAAGGGCTTTTACTTTATCCCTGAAATCGACGAAGAAGTCATGGTCGGATTCGACAACGGCAACGCCGAACGACCCTACGTCATCGGTACGCTGTGGCATGGCAAAGCGCTTCCGGGCAGTAAATGGCCGAACGACACGAACGATATCAAAGCCATCCGCACACGCAACGGCCATACCATCGAAATCCACGACAAAGGCAAAGGCGGGAAAATAAAAATCTACGACCACGAAAAAAACAACTATGTCCTGACCTTCTCGACCGACGAAAAACTGATCAAACTGGAATCGAGCGGGAATATCGAGTTGCGTGCAAAAAAAGATATCCTGCTTGCCGCAGATGGCGAAATTGGAATTTTTGCAGGAAGCTCATCGGATATGCAAAGTGAGGATAACACGGCAGGACGTATTACCATGTGCTCCGACGAAGATATTCAGATGACTGTTTTTAATGATTTTTATATGAACGTGGAGAATAATTATGAGCGACACATAAAAGGTAAACAAGAGTGTAATGTCTTCAAAAATAAAAAAGAAAAAATCGAGGGTGATGTTGATATTGAGGCTAAATCAAACATGAATGTAACTGTTACGGAAAAAGTAACTACTACATCTAAAAATCACGATCATACGGTCACGAATATGCTGAATTTATTTGCTAAAGACGTAATAGAAAAAACCGAATTTATTCACATGGAAACTTCGTTAGGGCAAGCTATTATATCCAAAGAATTTTTGCATATTAACTCAGCAAGTATTGAAATTAATTAATAAAAAAAATGGTTGAAGAATATATTACAGATGGCGCTTTGGTAATGTGTAAATCAGGGAGTGCGCCGCTTGGTTTTTTTTCGGTACCGCGTACTTTCAAAAAAATATGCACTAAACCTATTGCAACTACAATGCATAACACGATGATTAATATACCTACTTTTGGAGTATGTACTAAATTGCAGAAACCTTGCACTCCTTCCTTGTTGCAATGGCTAAACACAAAAAAAGATGTAAGATTAAGAGGAGATGCAACCTTGACCACCGGTAGTCAATACATTTGCAGTTCGGGTGATTCTGTGGAGTTTTTAACCAGCGGACAGATACCGTTGTCCGATTTGGGGCAAGAATTGGTAGAATATGTTCAAGCATGTGGAAAAAAAGATGTGCAACGTTCTACACACGAACTTGGTCATCAAAATGGTTGGGTAGGTTGGGTTCCTCTCGTTGGCGTTACACGGGATTTAGTATATGATATAATGGAGGGAGATTACACAGGTGTGGCTATGAATAGCATATTTCTGGTAATGGATGTGACTTCACTAATCGCTCCGATGGCTTCAGGTTTTAAATGGGCAGGAAAAATGGGAGCAAAACTGATAGGAAAACAGGTAGCTAAACAGGCAGCTGAAGAGGGAGGTAAATGGACAGCAAAAAAGATAGTTGAAAAGGGAGTAACAATGGGGACAAAAAAAATAAAAACAACGACGGTAAAAAAAACAATTCGTTTTACTAAAAAAACAATCGATGATATGGACATAGTCGAATATATTGCTTCAGATGAAGAATTGCTTATAGACGATCTTTCTAAATGGATTGATGACGATAATGGAGACCCACGGAAAATACCAATGTCTATTTTACTTAGCGGAATGCCTTCCGGTCCGGTTACAAAAGCGGTATAATTTATAAACAGTAACTAAAAATCGGCAAATTTATAATAACAAACGACCGGTTAAAAATATAAAATACATGAAAGGAATTATTGATTTATTTTCATCCGCAAAAGAATCCGGAAAATATTTGTTGAAACAGCAGAATTTCTCGGGCAGTTATCAGTTGACTTCCAATAGCAGTCTGAAAATCGGAAAAAAAAATCCCCCTGTCGTAGTATCGATTAAAATGGCGGTTGCTTTAGAACAGGTTGTAGACAGAAAAAATATTACGACAAAAATATCCGTCGTTGATATGTCAACCGACTGCGCAATCGACAGTTTCAGGGACATACTTCAGAATGCTCAACTCCTGACAAAAATAAAAATCCCCCTATCGATCGACAGGGATAGAGACGGGATGCCAATGGGTATATCCAACCTGTCCGAAATGCGGAAAGAATGGAAAAAGTGGAAAGACCGGCTGCCTGACATTACCCCGGATGAAGAAATACAGGAACAGTTAATACTCAGCTATGAGGATATGTTAACGGAATTGAAAGAAAAATTTGACAATTTTGATAAAAATTTTCAATATCAGTTCTTTTTACCCGAATGTTACAGGTTTACTAACCGTCGCGATTTGCAGGAATTTGGAAGCCGAAAACTTTATAAGTCACGGCTTATAGATAAATTGGATTTGTCATACCACTTAAAAAAAGAAAATTTTTCGGACGAAAATCATGTTGTAAAAATTTCGCTCGGCACTTTTTCCGACGTCGAAAAACAAGAGGAGCAATTGATAGCTTCCTATAAGCAATTTTTGCCGGATTTATCATGGAAAGACTATCTATTCGACGTCAAAGTGGACTATACGTTCGACAGTCAAACAAGCGATATCCTGCACGGTAAGTATTATCTTATCGAACAATTGCATCCCGATTTTGTCTATACGGTCGAAATGGAGTTGACAAAGGAGGAGAATTTTATATAATGTAATAAAGATAGATGAAAATGGATAAATATGGATAAATATGGATTTGGCAGTGCGCTTTAGTCAGAGAGGAAAATGCCGTTTTTCACAGCAAATTTCACTAATTCGAGGGTGCTGTTGATGCCGAGTTTTTTGAAGATATTGGATTTGTGCCAGTCTACCGTCCGGGGGGAAAGAAACATGCGGTCGGCAATCTTTTTAGCTGTAAGCCCTTCAATGGAATATTGGATAACGCACTTTTCTAATTCGGTAAATTCGTCGGTAATCCGGGCTGTATTCTTTTTGGCTAAGTAAACGCGGCTGATAATTTCGGAAATGTCCTGCCCGAAAAACTCAAACCCCTGCATGATGGTGTGTATGGCTTCGATAAGTATGTCGCCGTTACAATTATTCTTGCTGATAAAACCATCAATGCCGATATTGAGCATCTCCTGTATGGTCTGGGCGGAGTTGTCGGACGAGATGGCAAGGATTTTAACGGCCGGATATTGGGTTTTCAGGCGTCGGGCAACTTCAATGCCGTTCATGCCCGGCATCATAACGTCAAGAAGTACAATATCGACAGCTACGGTTTCGAGCAGCCCAAACAGTTCAGTCCCTTTAGCAGCTTCGCCCGCAATATGGATTTCGGGATAACGGCTTTCGAGTTTCATCCGTAAGCTGTAACGAAACAGTTCGTGGTCGTCGACAATGGCTAAATTAATTTGTTCCATAGATAGGTTCGGTTTTTTGGTTCGGCAAATATACATGATTTTTTTAAACGGCAATACAATATCGGTTTTTTTATTGAAAAGTTACAATACAAACACAAAAGTCATATTTTTACAAATCACATTTTATCAGTCTATTATGGTACAGATAGCAGTTTTGGAAAGTCACTCGATTTTCCGTCATGCATTAAAGTTAGTCTTTGAGAACAATGAAAAAATCCATATAGCAGGTGATGCAGAATATACCGACGCTCTTTTCAGGATTTTATCCCGCACGACGGTCGACGTTGTACTGGTGAGCATCAATATGCCCGACGACACATCACCGATCGAAGCCGTTCGCTATATTCGCAGCAAATATCCTGAAGTGAAAATCCTTGCGCTCGCCAACGAAGGCACAGCCCTGATTGTGCGCGCCATGATGAAAGCCGGCATCAGCGGCTACATCGGCAAGCGGCAGGCTAACCGCAACGAACTCGAAACAGCCATCTGCGACATTGCCGCAGGTCAGCAGTATATCGGAAAAGTGGACAGAATTCAAAAATCCCGTAATATTACGTGGTGAAAACGTCGAAAAAAACAGAAGATAGCTGCGCTCGGCAATAAAAATATGCAAACATTTTTTGTATTGCTCTCGACTTTCGCTATCTTTGTCACAATTTTTAAAAATACAGGAATGCGCGAATTTAACGTAACAGGAATATGTGTGCCGAACATGCACTACATGGTCGATATCAGCGAGAAGATAGAACAGATTTTCCGGTTAGTGGAAACAGGGAAATATTTCACCATCAATCGCGGACGGCAGTACGGGAAGACAACAACTATCGGACGGCTGCGAAAACGGTTGCCTGACGATTATATCTGTGCAAGCCTCAGTTTTCAGTATTCTACCGACAAAATGTTTGCCGATGAGGAGGGTTTTTGTCAGGGACTGCTTGATTCGATTTTTGAAAGTTTTGAATACAATAACCCGGAAGAAGCGGAAAAATGGGTTGATAAATCCGTGACCGATTTTAAATTGCTTAGCAGACTTATCACAAGGATATGCCGTAACAGCGAAAAAAAGATTGTCCTTATCATCGACGAAGCCGACGAAGCCTCGAACAACAGTCTGTTTGTCAAGTTCCTAAAGATGCTGCGCGACAAATTCCTCTTTCGCAACGCAGGCGACGACTATACATTCCACAGCGTGATTCTTGCAGGTGTTTACGATATCCGCAACCTGAAACAGAAGATGATCCTCGCCGGCAACTATACCCCAACGGCAGGCGAGAGCGCCATGAACTCGCCATGGAACATTGCCGTAGATTTTGATATCGACATGTCGTTTTCGGCACGGGAAATAGAGACAATGCTTGTCGAATATGAAAACGATTACCATACCGGCATGGATATTAGCGCCATAGCGCGGGAAATACGTCTTTATACAAGCGGTTATCCGTATTTGGTATCGAGGATTTGTTTGCTGATAGAAAACAAACTGAACCGAAACTGGACGCCGGACGGCATACAGAAGGCTATCAAACTGATACTGAACGAAGATAGCACCCTGTTCGACGACCTGATCAAAAAGATTGTGGAAAATCCGGAATTGAGCGACATGATGTTTGACCTGACTGTCGGAAAAATAAAGTATGCATACAATGCAGATGCACCGGTAATCAAACTGGGTATAATGTTCGGATTTTTGTCAAGAAGTACCGAAGGACTGCAAATACACAACCGTATTTTTGAAATCCGTATTACCAACTATTTTATTACCAAGAAAATGCTGGGCTGGCGAACCAATGAAATCCCTCAAAACGCCGCCAATGAAATCATCAGGGACAATGTTTTCGACATGGAGTTGTGTCTCGACAAATTCAAAAGAAATTATGCGGAAATCTACACCGACGAAGACCTGAAGTTTTTGGAGAGGGAAGGCAAACTGATCTTCCTGACCTTCCTGAAACCGATGATTAACGGATTGGGCTTCTACCATTTCGAATCGGAGACGCGCGATTACGGCAGAATGGATTTGGTGATCGATTTTCTTCAACAGCAGTTTATCCTTGAGATGAAACTATGGTACGGCAACAGCCGTCACGAAGAAGCCTACCGTCAGATCGCTGACTACCTGAAGTCGAAAAACGCGGACTGCGGCTACCTGCTTACGTTCGACTTCCGCCGCGAGGGCGACAGCGCCTTTGCCGAAAACAAATGGATTGAATACGGCGGCAAACGGATTTTTGACGTGGTACTTCGCGTCGGACAGAAACCTGCATATTCTGAAAAACGAAACAAATAAGCACAGCGTCATCCTGAACTTACGAAAAAACCCGTAACATTACGGGAAAAAACGTCGAAAAAACCCGTAATTTTACGGGTATCAGGCATGATTTTTCCTCCGTACCTTTGCGTCGTGAATCCGGTATTCTCCGGTATTCGCAAAAAACAAAATTATTATTCACACAAAAAACTTTTTAAACAATGAAAAAACATTCAATCATCAGGGCATTGGCGGCGATAGCCGTCATACTCGTAGCAGGTATGGGCGCGCAGGCGCAGGATTGGGATTTGCTTAACGCAAAGTGGGAAATGATCGGCAGAATCAACAGCGACGGCACGGTGCGCGACGCAAAATTGAACATCATCGGCAAATTCAACAGCGACGGGTCGGTACGCAACGCCAAATTAGAACAAATCGGTAAAATCGACACCGACGGCACGATGCGCGACGTGAAGTTAGTTGTCATCGGCAAGACAGGCGATGACGGCATTGTGCGCGACGCCACAATGGCGCAAATCGGCAAGATAGAGTACGATGGCACGGTACGCGACGTAAAGATGACCCAAATCGGCGTCGGACGCGGTGCAAACATCAACAAACAATGGCTTGCGGCGGTTTTCTTCTTCCATTTTAAAGAATTGACGGAACCAAAGTAATTTTCTGTTTTTTTTTCCGTTATATCTTAAAGAAAAAACAAACATGATTTTAAGACGGCTTTTTACAGCGGAACGCAGGGGCAAACGCTCTTTTGGCATGGGATGGATAACGCTTTGTATGGTATGGGCGCTGCCGGCGCTCATACCGCCTGCCGGACGAAGGAGGGAATGATATGCCGTTGATCAAGTCGATTCTTGTGTACTGTTTCAGGCTGCTGTTGCGCTATGAGTTAGGCCTTACCGTCCTTGCGCTTTGGCTGCTGCATAAGTGGCTCGGATTGCCGTTGATTATATTCCGCATCATGTTATGCGTATGGCTGCTTGGACCTTTAGTGTTGGATTTGCTTGTTTTATTAGCCACAAAATCCAACCAGCCGCCGCGTCGCAGAAAAAACGAGGAAGAATGAACTGAAAACCATAAAAGATGAATACAACATGGCTGAAAATCGCTTTTGCGACGGCGCTGCTACTGACTGTTTCGACAGTTGCCGCCGATACGGACGAATACACGCTGACTAAGTATGTCGTTGATATTGAAGTCGGTGAGAACAACGCTTTCCGCATCACGGAACATATCAGCGCAAATTTCAAAGTTCCAAAGCACGGCATCATCCGCGAAATACCCTTGCGGAACAAAGTTGTCCGGTTGGACGGCACAAAATCGTATATCCGTGCAAAGATCAGCGATTTAAGGGTAGACGGCGACATATTTACGGCGAAGAATGACTTCGGAAGCAGGGTAATTCAAATAGGCAATCCCGATAAAACGGTTATCGGAAACAGGGATTATATAATCACTTATCTGTACGATATCGGCAGGGACAGGGGCGAAGGTTATGACGAGTTTTATTTCAACATCATCGGCAGCGAGTGGGATACTTCCATCGGCGGAATAGCGTTCACCATCACGATGCCTAAAGCGTTTGATGCGTCCCGCGCAGGTTTTTCATACGGTCTCTTAGACGCTACCGACAGCCGGAACATCACCTGGCAGGCCGACGGCAATACGATTACCGGCAGTTACGACGGCATATTAAGAGAGGGTGAAGCCTTAACCGTCAGGATAGAACTGCCTGAAGGGTATTTTTCTGTCGCAGCCGATAGTTTTGACTTCCTTGCAAACTATCCGATCATACTGTCCGCCGTGTTTTTTATCATCGTTTTCGGGATGTGGTTCGTATACGGCAGGGACGAAAAGACGGTCGACCCCATGGAATTTTATCCACCGGAAGGGATGAACAGCGCCGAAGTGGGATTTCTCTACAAAGGTTATGCCAATACCGACGACGCTGTCTCTCTGCTTATCTATTTAGCGGAGAAGGGGTATATTCAAATCATTGAGACTACCGACAAAGTACTTTTCACGGCCGTTGACAATTTTAAAATCAAAAAACTCAGGGACTACGACGGCGACAATCCGAATGAAAGACTTTTTATGTACGGACTGTTCAGACCTTTATCGGGTATAATTCGCGAAGAGGTGACAATCAACGATTTAAAAATAGGTTTTCATCTGACAATAAAGGAGATTGTCGACAACCTCGGCGCTAAAACAAACAGGGAAACCATATTTGAAAAGAGTTCGCTGAACAAAAGCCTGCCCGTCTTTCTGATGATGGCAGTCATATTCGTCACGATCACCCTCCGGCCGGTCCTTGATTATCACGAACCGTCGATGCTGGTAGGCGCTTTGCTGTTTCCGGGCGTTGGATTTGCGTTTTTTCTGTTTATGTTGTTCAGCAAAAAAACCCAAACAATTATTGTGAACGGCAAACCGAAGACTTCGCGAAAGGCAAACATACAGTTCGGCGTGATGTTTGGCCTGTTTTTTGGCGGAATGCCGTGGGCGTTTATCGTATTGCCCGCCCTGCTGGTGGATACAGCCTACTGGGTAACGTATTCTTTTGGCATGATATGTATTGTCGGCATGTTCATACTGAACAGATATATGTGGAAACGGACTGAGCTGGGCAACAAGCTGCTGGGAAGAATCAGGGGATTCCGAAACTTCCTTGTCACTGCCGAATGGCACAAACTCGAAACGCTGGTGATGCAGAACCCGACCTATTTCTATAACATACTGCCTTTTACGTACGTCCTGGGCGTATCCGACAAATGGATTAAAAAGTTCGAAACTATCGCCGTCTGTGCGCCCGGCTGGTATGTCGGGAAAGGCACGTTCAGCATGGTTTCATTTGGCAAATTTATGGATTCGACCATGAAATCAGCCACGAAAGTCATGTCGCCCCCGCCATCGGGTCGATCCGGCGGAGGCTCGTCAGGACGAGGCTCCGGCGGCGGTGGCGGGCGGTCGTGGTGAAAAGAAAATAAACTTTACGTCCGCGAGCCTAAATCTCAAACCAAAACCGGCTACCCTTGCCTTCCTCGCTTTCCACTTGCAACACGCTACCGTGCTTCTGCAGCATGTCGCGGCATACGATCAGTCCCAGACCGCTGCTCTGTTCGCCGGCTGTGCCTGCGCGCAGCGTCTGACGGTCGATGCTGAACAGGTTTTGCAACTGCTCCGGCGTCATGCCGACGCCCGCGTCGGAAACAGAAACGACATATCCTGTTGCGGCGGCGCGTGTGGCGTTTCCTGTGGCGGCGCGTGAATTTGCGGCGTCGCGCGCGGCGTCACTACCCGAAGCAGGCGCAATATCCAGCGTCACCCGCCCGCCTGCCGCCGTAAACTTAACGGCATTCGTAAGCAGGTTGCGTACGACAGTTGTCAGCATGTTGCGATCGCCGGTGACGACGGCTGCCGACGGGGTCTGCACTTCGAAGTAAATGTCCTTGCGCGCTGCCAGCGTCCGTGCGACGCCAATATCCGCCTGCAAGGCGGAAACAAGGTTGAACGGCAGGGGATTGTATATCTCGCGTCCGGTCTGCATCTGCGCCCAGTCGAGCAGGTTTTTGAGCAGGTCGACCAACCCGTCGGCCGACTTAAGCAGTTTTCGCGAATAGTCGGACAGGGTGGCGTCGTTGCATTTGTCGGCATATTCCGTCAGCATGAGCAGTGCGTCGCGCTGGGCGATGGTGGGGTTTTTGAGGTCGTGCGAGATGATGCTGAAAAACCTGTCCTTGATGGCGTTGATTTCGGCTAATTCGCGGTTGCGGCGCGCACGCTGCCTGAGCGCATATACGAGCATGGTCAGCAGCAGTATCGCCGCAATGATACTTCCGAGATAAGCAATCTGCCTGTTCCGGTACCGGTCTATTTCCGACTGCTGACGGAGGATTTCAATCTCCTTTTGCTGCGTGTCGTATTTGACCTGAAAATCGTTGATTTGCTGCTGGGTGGTTTCCTTAAAGAGCGAGTCTCTCAGGGTAATATAATCTCTAAAGGTTACATACGAC
>Ga0082212_10006109_pt1 | contig 16259 bp, 11 predicted proteins | sample TergutNt197P3_FD_71548 | JGI IMG/M metagenome (GOLD analysis project Ga0082212, IMG submission 71548) | Neocapritermes taracua P3 segment gut microbial communities from Petit-Saut dam, French Guiana - Nt197 P3 | ecosystem: Host-associated > Arthropoda: Insects > Digestive system > Gut ... | reverse complement strand
GTATTTGTTTTGTTCCGCCGGGCTTAAATATGCTGCCACGCAATCGGCAAAGGTCGTTCGGGTGTAATCATTGGCTGAATCGTCCTCGACGATTTGGATGCAATATTTCTTTGCCTCAGACTTGTGACCGTCGTAAAAAGCCTTTTCCGCCTTCGTATGAAAGGTTGGTTTATATTGTTCCTGATATGCTTTGTCCAAGGTTGGATCAGACACGCGTTTGGAAAGATACTCGACAACGATACCAGGAACATCAGCAGGCGCTGTTTTCCACTTATCAAGAAACGCCTCCGTGACTCCTGGAGCGCCTGGAAAGTGGTAAACAAGGCTTTGTATAGCTTCTGATTTCACGGCGCGGTCGGGCGAATCCATATAACGAACAAGAGAAGGGATAGCTCTAAAATCCCCCGTTTCTGTCATCCATCGGAGGATGATTTCTTGAAACTTTGCAGATACTTTGGGAAGCGTCTTTTCTACGGCCGGAAAACTGTCCTTGTCGCGAATGGTATAAAGAGCAGAAGTGAACTCAGCAGCAAGATTGTTTTCCTTCCAATCGGCTTGTGGACAAACATCTTTCGTATTCTGGATAAAATCCATCATTTTTTGCATCTGAACAACTTCAGGCTTTATACGGAGGATGTCGATCAAACAACGTAACCTGAAAATGGATTCGCCTGAGTAACCTTCCAATGCCATCCAATTGTTTTTCGCATCCTTTACAAGAAGGACGACTTGTTGCCCGGCCGCGATATTTAAACCGTCAACACTATCGATCTCGCCATATATATTCAGCATTTCCCCAACAAGGGAAGCGTCGCAAAGTTAAGTTCCGGTTCCAATCCGAGCGTCTCGAACAACAACCGCTGATGCACCTTGCCGACCTGGTGGCAAAACGTCCGCGCGATCGTCTCCCGTGACCAGTCGAGTGTCGGCAACAATTCGTCAAACGCAGGCTTGGCCGTCGCAATGCCCTCGTGCATGAGTTTTTCGGAATCGGTCTGCATGAGCGGCTGCATGGCGTCGCCGCCCGACTGATCGGTCTCGCTCTGACACAGGCGGCATTGTTCCGTATTCGCCCGCACCACACCGCCGACGAGTCGGTTTTGCGTCGTCGAAAGCCGTTCGTTGGTCAACAGCACCGCCGCGCTGCCCGAGCCGATGGTCAACGACGCAAAGGCCGATTTCAAGTTTTTGCGGTCGATTCGCTCGTCGGTGTTTAACTGCCGAATCGTCGCTTCGGTCAGCGAACGACTGCTTTCGGTGCCGACCACGATGCCCGCTTCGATTTGCCCCAGTTCGATCATGTTGGCGATGTGTACCATGCCGCTCAACAGACCGAGACAGGCGTTCGAAATATCATACACCGCGCAGTGCGCCGGCAAACGGTTCGCCTCATGCACGCGACAGGCGGTTGCCGGTTCCAAAAAATCGCGGCAGACCGATGCATGGATGAAACAACCGATTTTATTACGGTCAATGCCGGTTTGTTCGAGCAGTTTGCGTACTGTTACGATGCTTTGCGTTCCCGGCAAATCGTTTTTCGGCCACAAGCGACGCTCCGTGATGCCGGTCATCAGTTCCAGCCGTCCCTCCGGCAGTTTCAGACGCGTGTAAAGCGGTTCCAACTGCCGCTCCAGCGCAACGGTGGTCAACACCTCATCGGGAAAGGTCGCGGCAAACGTTTCGACAAAAACACGTTGATATTTCATCATTGACAATCAAAGACGGTATTTCCAACAGCACAGAGACAATGATACGGGTTTTTCATTTTGGAAAAAGTGTCCTGACCGGATGTTCACCGGCGGGCATGTCGTATTTTTTGTTGCACAAAAGAGCATCCTATCGCCTCGCGGAAATCATGCCGGTTACCCAAGCAGCTTTTTCAAATGCCGGCGAACGGCGGGTCCGTAGGTGGGGTCGGCAAGGGCGAATTCGGTAAACGCTGTGAAGTAACTCTCGAAATTTCCGATGTCATATCGCGTTTCAATCGGCGAAAGTGGGACGCCCAAAAAGCGTTTCTTGTCATGGATCATGCGGCGGATGGCATCGGTGAGTTGAATTTCGCCGGCTTTGCCGGGTGGGGTGGTGCGCAGGTATTCGAAAATTTCCGCCGAAAAAACATAGCGCGCCGCAACCGCTTTATGGCTCGGTGCCATTTCGACCGAAGGCTTTTCAATGATGTCATCCAGTTCAAAAAATTCACCGTGGTCGCGTCCCGGTTGCGCAATGCCGTATTGAAACACTTCCTCGCGAGGCACTTCCTCAAACGCGATGACGCCTTTGACGTCGCCGTGTTTTTCAAAAAGATCGACCATGCGTTTGACGATTTTCGATTCGGAACCGCGTCCGATGATCGAATCGCCCAGCGCGACGACGAAACGCTGCCCTCGCACGAACGGCTCGGCGCAAAGCACGGCGTGTCCCAAACCGAGTTGCCGACGCTGACGCAGATAAAAATAATCGGCGTCTTCCCGCTCAAAGGCCAGTTCGGCGAGCAGTTCCTCTTTTCCGGTCGCTCGCAGATTTTCGATCAGTTCGGCGTCGATGTCGAAGTGGTTTTCGATTGCCGTTTTGCCCGGCCCGGTGATGAACAACATGCGATGCACGCCGGAGCGAATCAGCTCCTCGACGACGTATTGTACGACAGGCTTGCCCGCCACAGGCAGCATTTCTTTCGGTTGGCTCTTTGTCAGGGGCAGCAAACGCGTCCCGCGCCCCGCAACGGGAATGACGGCAAGATCAATCATTTCAGTTATCCGGCAAGATGGCGTTATTGGATTTTGCGTCGAATGTAACACATTTCACAATACCACGCAACTCCTGTTTTATCCCCTCTTTATCCCCTCTTTATCCCCAAAATTAAGTTTAACAAAGCACTATCCTCCCAGGGCATCAAGCTTGATACCCGCGTTGGTCAGGTCCTCAAATTTCAGCGGGCCGGCGTTGATTACGGAAGCTGACGCACCGTCTTCAAATCGGGCGAAATTCAGTTTGAACAAACCGGCAAGTCGCATGGCCAGCCGGTCGTATTCCGCTTGGTCTTTCCAGCAATTTTTCGGAATGAGAACCTCCGCAGGGACGCCGGCACACTGCGTCGGCACCTGAAACCCGAAGATCGGGTCGGTCACCATCGGACTGGCGGCAAGTTCGCCGCTGTGAATGCCGTCGATGATCGCCCGGGTGTGCTTGATCGACATGCGTTTGCCGACGCCGTACTGGCCGCCGCTCCAGCCGGTGTTGACCAACCACGCTTTGGAGCCGTGTTTTTCCATATCGCGGGCAAGAAGCTCGGCGTACTTGGCCGGATGCCAAACGAGAAAGGCCGCGCCGAAGCAGGCCGAAAACGTTGCTTCCGGATCGGTGACGCCCACTTCGGTGCCGGCGACTTTGGCCGTGTAACCGCTCATAAAGTGGTACATCGCCTGCGACGAATTGAGCAGACTGACCGGCGGCAAAACGCCGAAGGCGTCGCACGACAGGAAAATGATGTTTTTCGGATGTCCGCCGACACAAGGCATTTTGATATTCGGAATGAACGTAATCGGATACGACGACCGCGTGTTTTCCGTAATCGACTTGTCATCGTAGGCGATTTCCCGGGTTTCCTTGTCGTAAACGACGTTTTCCAACACGGTTCCAAACTTGATCGCGTTGTAAATCTCCGGTTCACTCTCAGGTGAGAGATTGATACATTTGGCGTAACAGCCGCCTTCGATGTTGGCGATTCCGTCTTCTGTCCAAATATGTTCGTCGTCGCCGATCAATTGGCGGTGCGGTTCGGTGGAAAGCGTCGTTTTACCGGTTCCGGAAAGTCCGAAGAAGAGCGAAACGTCTTTGTCCGGCCCTTCGTTGGCCGAACAGTGCATGGAGACGTAACCCTTTTTCGGCATGAGGTAGTTCATAATCGTGAACACGCCCTTCTTCATTTCACCGGCGTATTGCGAACCGAGAATCACAAATTCACCGCGTTCAAAATGAAGTGAAACGCAGGTTTTCGAGGTGAGACCGGCCCAACTCGGATCGGCGTACTGCTGACCGGCGTTGAAAATCACGTAATCCGGCTTGCCGAAATCGGCGAGTTCCTCATCCGTCGGCTTGATGAGCATGTTCTGCATGAACAAGGCGTGATACGCGCGGGCGCAAATGACGCGGACTTTGATTCGGTTTTTCGGGTCCCAACCGGCAAAGGCATCGACGACATAAACCTGGTCGAGCGTGTTGAGAAAATCGATGGCGGTTTTCCGACACTGGAAAAAGACTTCTTCGGTCAATTTCATGTTAATCGGCCCCCACCAGATGTCGCCGGTCGTTTTCGGCGAATCGACCACGCGTTTATCTTTGGGGCTGCGACCGGTTTTCTCGGCGGAGAAGTTAATCAACGCACCGGTGGAGGAAATCACGGCCTTTTCCCGAACAATCGCGTCTTCGTACAAACGCGCTGCGGACGGGTTTCTGAGAACGTGTGGGACGGACAATCCATAGGAACTGAGATCGATTTCCGATTGCATGACAGTTTCACCTTTCCCAAGAGATGAGGGACGAAAAATAATTTCGCGGAAACAACACAAAACGCTTCCGCAACAAGGTGACTTCGCAATTCGACGCGGTTGGACGACGGATGGCAGGGCTGTCACACCGTGACCGCCGCAGAAAAACAAGGCGCATTAACAAAGTCTAGTGGATTATAGCGTTCAGGGAAAGTTGTAAAGACCCCCTTGTGCGAAAAATGCCACAAACCTATCACACTCTTTGTTTTGTGTCGATAACCGTGTTGAATGACACGCAATGATTGGGTTTATGAATACAGCATTATGAATACAGCACCATTTATGTGAAAATGCCGGTCTTTTGGTAAGTCGGTTGCGTCCTCCATTTCGGCGAACGTGGGTTGTAAAACGTATTTTAGCAATGTACAATGAACGATGGTTTCAGAACTTATTCCGTAAAAACACTTGAAACAAGGAACTCCCATGACACGCAACTTATTGACGCTTTTGATGTTCGCCGGACTGATCGGTTATTCGTCTTTTTTGACGGCGCAGGAAAAATTTGCCATCCAGTCACGTTTTGAACCGGGGAGATACGTTCAAACTCTGGTGGTTGACAACGACACCGTGACGCGATTCGGTGATTTGGACGCCGAAGACGGCATTGCGATGAAGCAGGAACAGAAGATCAAGCATCTTTTGGATGTTTCCAAACCGGATGACAACGGAACGCAAAAGCTGGAATTGACATTTGCGGAAATTCAAATGAACCAAACCATGATGGGCATGGAAATGGTCTATGACAGCACCGACGAGGACTTACAGGACCCGAATTTGTCTCCCATGTTCAATGCCATGCTTGGGAGCAAGTTGACATTCGACTTGACTGAAGACGGCAAAACGGGAAATTTCAAAGGTTTGGATGATCTCTGGGAAAAGATATTCAATAATATGCCGGAAGGTGCCGGTGTGATGCTTGAACCCATGAAGGAAAAAATGAGCGATGAAATGTTTTCAGGAATGCTTGGAGGCATCGAAAACCAGTTTGGCAGTGAGCCGCGCGCCGTCGGTGAGCAGTGGACAGGCTCCCAGACGCAAAATACTCCTTTTCTCGGCAAGTCGGTCATCGAATCGATCCACACGCTCAAATCGGTCAAGGATGACGTTGCCGTCGTGGCCACAGAAGGTACGGTCAGGATGCAAGGCGGCGATTCGCTCGAAATGGGAACGCTCAAAATGAATTTTGAGAAGGGGGATATGAGCATCACAACGACGACGAGCATCAACGTTAAAACCGGCTTGCCTTTTGAGATCTGCGGCAAAACCGAAATGGACCTGACCGCCGGAATGGACGTATCCGGCAATGCGACAAAAATGAAAATGCGCATCACAAGCACAATCATCACGACCATGACGATAGAGAAAGTAGCAAGCGGCAAGTAGCAAGCGGCAAGCGGCAAGTGGTGAGCGGCAAGCGGCAAGCGGCAAGCGGCAAGTAGCGAGTAGCAAGCGGCGAGCGGCGAGTAGCGAGCGGCGAGCGGCAAGCGGCAAGCGGCGAGCGGCAAGTAGCAAGCGGCGAGCGGCAAGTAGCAAGCGGCAAGTAGCGAGTAGCAAGCGGCGAGCGGCAAGTAGCGAGCGGCGAGTGGTGAGTAGCGAGCGGCGAGCGGCAAGCGGCGAGCGGCAAGTAGTGGGCGGCGAGCGGCAAACGGCAAATAGCAAGCGGTGGGAACTTTATGTCGGTGGTTGATTACAAAAGTGCCCTGGCCTTTTTGCTGGAGCGTGTCAACTATGAGACGTTTCGGCAGTTGCCCTATAACGAAATGCGGCAAAACCTGGCGCGGCTCTCCGCGTTCCTTGAGTTTCTCAAACGGCCGCATTTGCGTTATCCCGTCATCCACGTTGCCGGAACCAAGGGAAAAGGTTCGACCTGTGCGCTGCTCGGCGCCGTTTTGCGCGAGTCGGGTTATCGCGTCGGGTGTTTTACCTCGCCGCATTTGCACTCGCTCAACGAGCGTTTCGCGGTCAACGGTCAACCTTGTCCCAACGAGCGGCTTGTCGAGATCGTGCAACATCTCAAGCAGCAGTGGCAGGCCTGGCCGGACAAGCATCTTCCGGCTCTTGACGGGCAACCGCAGCGGGAACTGACGTTTTTCGAGCTTTCCGTGCTGTTTGCTTTTGACTATTTCGCGCGGGAGCGCGTTGATGTTGCCGTCGTCGAAACCGGCCTTGGCGGACGACTGGACGCGACGAACGTTTGTGTGCCGATGATGAGCGTCATGACGAGCATCAGCTTTGACCACACCGAACAACTCGGCACCACGCTCGCGGCCATCGCAACCGAGAAGGCCGGCATCATCAAACACGGTGTGCCCGTCGTTTGCGGTGTTGTCGCTCACAAAGGCGACGACCCCCAGACGGTGATACGCGACGCCGCAAAGCGGAATGATGCGGCATTATACGAAATCGACCGTGATTTTTCGATTGTGTCGCACGGCGACGGCTCGTTCGATTTTCGCCTGCGTCACAAGCACGACAACGGGGCGCCGTACTTGAAGCGTCTGAGGCTCGCTTTGATGGGCCGACACCAGCGGCACAACGCGGCTTTGGTGTTGGCCTGCGTCGTCTTGTTGCGACAACAGGGTTGGAATATCCCCGACGCGGCCGTTCGTGCGGCACTGGCCGGACTCGAAATGCCGTGTCGCGTCGAGCGGCTCAAGTTGCCAAGTCCTTTGGCGCCGACGGTCATCATTGACGGCGCGCACAACAAGGCTTCCGCCGAGGCACTTCTCGAAACGCTCCGTGAGATTGCGGGAACTCGGCAAACCGGCCGAAAAGTTCTGCTCTTCGGCAGCACAATCGGCAAAGACGTCGTCGGCATGTTCGAGACGCTGTTGCCGTTTTTCGACGAGCTTTGCCTCTCGCAATGTACGACAAGCCCGCGGGCCGTGCCGGTGGCGGATTTGCTCATCCAGGCACAAAACGCAATGTACAAGCCGAAAACCGTGAGCGACAAGCCGAAAACCGTGAGCTGCGCAGCCTCGCCGCGTGCAGTGCCGGAAGCGGATTTGCACAGACAGGCACAAACCGCAAGCGACAAGCCGAAAACCGTGAGCGACAAGCCGAAAACCGTGAGCTGCGCAGCAGCACCGCGGGCAGTGCCGGAAGCGGATTTGCACAGACAGGCACAAACCGCAAGCGACAAGCCGAAAACCGTGAGCTGCGCAGCCTCGCCGCGTGCCGCAGCGGAGTACCTGCGGCAAAGCACAAACCAAAATGACCTGGTTTGTGTGACCGGCTCTTTGTACTTTGCCGCCGAAATGCGGGAACAAATGCTGCAACACGACAGTGACCACTCACATTGACATTTCTGTGCAAAGTTTGTGAGAGATAAACTTTGCTCCCCGCGCTTTGCACGCCACTCCCCGCTCTCAGTATTTTGCTTCCTGCGCTTTGCGCGCTACTTCCCGCTCTCGGTATTTTGCTCCCTGCGCCTTGCACGCTGCTTCCCGCTCTCGGCACTTTGCTTCCTGCGCTTTGCGCACTGCTTCCCGCTCTCGGTATTTTGCTTTCTGCGCTTTGCGCGCTACTTCCTGCGCCCTCCGTCAACAGTGCGATCTTCTCTTCAATCGCGGCGATTTGCGCATCGACTTGCGCGTGGGACAGTTTGCTCTGCTTGCGCGTGATTGCGCCGGCGATACGCTTCACTGCTCTGGCGGCAGCCTTGGTTTTGCGTTTGGCGTTGATGACGATTCGTTTCTTTGCGGTCATAAAGGTTCCTTTCGGTTTTAGGTTTGTGGCTACCCCCGGCTCAGTGTTGTTTGGCTTGCGCCGACCACCGGCTACCAGCCACCGGCTACTCGCCACCGGCTACTCGCCACTCGCAAGCGCGCCACTCGCCACTCGCAACCGGCAACGAGCAACGAGCCACTGGCAACGAGCCGCCGGCAACTGGCAACGAGCCGCCGGCAACCGGCAACGAGCCGCCGGCAACCGGCAACTCACAATCGGCAAGCGCGCCACTCGCCACCAGCAACCGGCAACGAGCCGCCGGCAACCGGCAACTCACAATCGGCAAGCGCGCCACTCGTCACTAGCAACTGGCAACGAGCAACGAGCCACTGGCAACGAGCCACCGGCAACCGGCAAATCACAATCGGCAACGAGCCACTAGGCACTAGCCACTAGGCACTAGCAAGCGAGCAACTTTGACTTGACTGCCAAACACTAGCTCCCAGTTCCGGGCTGTGAGGTATGTTTCAATGAGCATTCGCTTAAAATTGCCGAATTATTGCATCCCTTTTTGGCGATCGTAGCGATTGTTTGGTGAAAAAGGGGAAGCCGGCGCAGAGAGTTTGGCTCCGATCGGTGACTTTTTGGCTCCGATCGGTGACTTTTTGGCTCCGATCGGTGACTTTTTGGCTCCGATCGGCGACTTTTTTGAACCGATCATAGGATTTGGCCTTCCTTTTTGGCGATGCAAGCGATTGTTTGGTGAAAAAGGGGAAGCCGTCGCAAAAATTTTGGCTTCCGTAGGTGACTTTTTGGCTCCGATCGCGCGATTTGGCCTTCCTTTTTGGCGATGCAAGCGATTGTTTAGCGAAAAAGGGGAAGCCGGCGCAAAAATTTTTGATTCCGTAGGTGACTTTTTGGAACCGATCGGTGACTTTTTGGAACCGATCGGCGACTTTTTTGCTCCCGTCGGGATCCTTTTTTGATCCGATCGGCGACTTTTTTGCTCCGATCGGCGACTTTTTTGATCCCGTCGGGATTCTTTTTTGATCCGATCGGCGACTTTTTTGCTCCGATCGGCGACTTTTTTGATCCCGTAGGGATTCTTTTTTGATCCGATCGGCAACTTTTTGGAGCCGACCGGCAACTTTTTGGAGCCGATCGGAGGCATTTGTCAGCCGATCGGTCACTTTTGTGAGCAGATTTGTGACTTTTGTGAACCGATCGATGGCATTTGTCAGCCGATCGGTCACTTTTGTGAGCAGATCAGTGACCTTTGTGAACCGGTCGATGGCATTTGTCAGCCGATCGGTCACTTTTGTGAGCAGATCAGTGACTTTTGTGAACCGATCGGTGGCTTGGGGCAGTCGGCTGCTGACTGCCGGGTTGCGACTGCTGACAACGAGCCACTCGCTACACTCGCAACGGATCTCTTATGCGTGAAACTTGCAGACAGAGCGGGGCTTCTGCAACATATTGACGACCGGCACTTTTGGTATATATTCATACTCATAGTCGCTCACCACTCATTACATATCACAAGCACCTACCGACATGTCCGCAACAAATCGATCTGACAAGGTGAAACTGCTCCTGAAGACTCTGCTGAAACGCTACAAGCACATTCCAAAACCGGTTGAACGCAAGTTGCTCGAATGCCTGATGTTTGCCGCTTGCCTTGAAAATGCAGCCTTCGACGCGGCGGAGTCGGCCTATTCGGTTTTGGAACATCATTATATCGACTGGAATGAGCTTCGCGTTTCGACCTCGCAGGAAATCGCCGACACGCTGCCGATGCTTCCTCAACCCCTCGCAGCAGGCGAACGGATCAAAAAAACGTTGCAAGTGGTTTTTGAAACGACCTACATGTTCGATTTGGAAGACTATCGCAAAAGGACGATCGGCCAGACGGTCGAATATCTCGACTCGATTCCGTCATGCACGCAGTTTATGACCAACTACCTCGTACAGATCGGCCTTGGCGGTCATCACATTCCCGTCGATGAAGCCGCCTTGCGCATTTTGCGACGCCTCGACTTGACAAAGGTTGACAACGGCCGGGAAATTGTACCGGGGCTTGAACGGATCATTATCAAGAGCAAGAGCATCGAGTTTGCAACACTGATACACCTGTTCGGCATCGAGTTTTTCGACCGACAGGACGACAAGGAATTGCTGACTTTACTACAAAATATTGACAAAAGTGCCGCCGCACGACCGTGGCAGGAACCGGAAGGCGTTTCCATAAAAACAGCCGCAAAGCCAAGTCCTGTCCGTAGTTCTCAACCGCGCCACGGCGATTATAGGCCGGTCATAGATATGGACGATGATGAGGGTGAACCCAGCGGACGGGTGACCAAGGAAGAAAGCGTCGAGTTTATTGATACCGGATTGTCCCTGTTGGGATCAGGTACGAAAGGAAATGAAGAGCGGCTTGCCGATGCCGGAACATCATCCAAAAAGAAAAAACAATCATCCGGCAAACCGGATTCAAAGACAAAATCTCCCGAACAGGTCGCCTCTCAGAAATCGGGAGCCTTGCTGCCAAACTTGGACCCGCCGCCAAAAGTCGAGCCGAAAGCCGTGACAAAAGCCGAACCGACGAAAAAAGACATGGAAATCGGAAAAAAAACAAAAGAAAAAGATCATAAGGATCAAGATCATAAGGATCATAAGGATCAAGTCCCCAAAAAGCCGGAATCCAAAAAGTCAACGTCACAGAAAAAAGATAAAAAAATTCTTCCAAAAACGCAAACATCCGCCCCCAAAAAAGATCAGAAAAAGCCGCCATCCATAACGCCAAAAAAATCAACAAAAGCCGCCACGCCAAAATCGGCTGCGAAAAAATTGCAGCAGAAAAAACCCCGTTGATAATTTGTGTCGAGTCTGTTGCCTGTAACGCTTGTGCGGTTCGTGTGATTTGTTCTTGTGTTTGTCCGCGAAACTGTACGATTGTATATACTGATTGTGTCAATTAAATGGAATAATGGCAAATCAGGAAGTTTGGATAACATGGGCGATTTTAATTTCTCGGCGGTGGATGGTTTTCAAACCACGATAACAAACGGGGTTGCGGAAGCTGCCGATGCGTTTTCGCGAGCCTTTGACGGGGTGAAAGTCTCGATCACCGTTGGGCCGGTTGGTGCGTTTGAGCCGGCAACAATTTCCGATGCCTACAAATCGCCGGGGTTGCTGTTGTTACCCTGTTTTATGGGAAAAGCGGCGGCCATTTTGATTCCGAAATCAACCGGCCTTGTTCCCGATTGGTGCAATGCACCGGACGCAACCGGGCAAAGCAAGCTGACGACGCTTGCGCAAGAATGGGGCATGAGTTTCTTCCCGGACGACTTCTTCCCGGACGATTTTCATGCGTGCGTGGTGCCGAACCTCGAAGATGCCCTCATTGCCGGAAAACCGGGCACTCTGCCGGGTTATATTACGCTGGAAATCAAAAAACCGTCGGGGGAATCGGTCAATTTCCTGTTCGTCTGGTCGCTCGATAACCCGATGGAGGCACTCGACACGGCGAAAAAGGCGGCTCCCGGGACAACGGAGTTGGAAGCCGTGCTCGGACCACGAGGCCGACAACCCGGCCAGGATGGGTTTGTGCCGTTTGGTGCGCAGAAACTGTATGCGTCGGACATGAGACAAGTCACTCTTGATGACCTGCCGGGCTTTTCCAAGAGCCTGCTCAAAGTGAAAATCCCGGTGGCCGCCGTCTTGGCGCGGGGTAAACGACCGATCAAAATGATTCTCGAACTCGGCGTCGGTTCCGTCGTGCAATTCGACAAGTCGTTCGACTCCTTTCTCGATTTGCAGGTGGGGCAAATGACCGTCGGCAACGGCGAGGCGGTCAAGGTCGGCGACAAATTCGGGCTGCGCGTTCAGAGTATCCAACTGCCAAAAGAGCGTTTCCGTGCCGTTGAGGTACGCAAGGAAGGCGAATTCAAACGCAAAAAACGTTCGTCCGCCATCATTGGCAAGGCACCCATTCGCAGTCTCGAAGGCAAGTAAGGCGTCTCGAAGGCAAGTAAGGCTTTCGCTCGAACCTCACTCCATCGGGCGAATCCAGATATTGCGGAATTTCACGGCGGAGTGGTGATCCTGGAGCATAATCGGGCCTTTGGTTTGCACCGGATACGGGCCGGGAAGCGTCCTATGCACAGCGGTGCCGAGAATTTCCTGATGATTCTGCACGACCACGCCGTTGTAAACGATGGTCACATACGCCGGGGTCAGCAATTGATCGCCGTCGAATGTCGGGGCGGTGAAGAAAATGTCGAAGCTCTGCCACTCGCCGGGCTTGCGGGCAGGGTTGACCAGCGGCGGAAACTGGCCATAAATCGCCCCGGCGTTGCCGTCGGCGTAAATGAAACTGTCGCAGGACTCGATGATCTGCAATTCAAACAGTCCCATCATAAAGACGCCGCTGTTGCCCCAGTTCATGCGGTCTTCCGGACCCGGCGGCGTGACCCATTCGAGGTGTAACTGGCAACTGCCGAACTCGGCTTTCGTGCTGAGTTGTCCGGTTTTGACGATGTCAAAGGCACCGTCCGCAATGCCGTCGCCGATGGGTTGCCCGTCGGTTTGCCGCCATGCATCGAGGTTGGTGCCGTCGAACAGCACAACGGCATCATCCGGTGCCGTGACGCCGAGATCGCCTATGCCTGGCTTGACGATTTTCGGCTGCGGTAGCGCCTGGTCATGCACCCGCCATTTTGAGTTCGGCAAAAACGGCCCATCCGTATAACCCGGCGCGTCTTCGGCCATGATTACTGGGGAAATCGACAACGCAAAAGCGGTCAGCAAAATTGTCAGTGAAAGTTTTTTCATGGTCATACTCCAAAAGGTGTTAATAATGGTAGGACGGTCACTGCCGTGACCGCAGCATTCAGAGCCGCAATCGTAAGATTGTGAAAAAAATGAGTGCCGCAATCGTAAGAGATCGTCCGGTGATTTGGGTTGAGTGGGTGATGGGAAATAAAAAACGGACTTGTGTCATTCGGGGAGTTTGAGTCAAGTTCTTTTTTGCGCAAGTTCCTTGCTCATTCCCGTACAAGACCAGCCCTTATGCTACCTCAAACTTCCGAGCTCCGCAAGACCTCAGGCTGTCGCCGGAATGTTTTCCACCCAAGGCGGGATGGCACGCCTGCGGGTCGCATTGCTCCCTGTTGCGGGTCGCATTGCTCCCTTGGGCCGTGATCGCCGAATCAGAGCCGCGCACGAAGAAAAACGTGAGTCGCGTCACCCTTGTGACGCGCAGGCAGGGTGGCCACGCCTAACGCACCCTGCTTGTTTTATCTTCGCGTACCGCTACCCGATTGACGGGCATGGGGAACTCCCGGTCGGGAAGCCGATTGCCGTATGACCGACGGGCGGGGAGGGGAAGTTGCCCCTCGCAGGCGAACCGGCTGTTGGGTTTGTTGAACAGAAGCCGGATGTTCTTGCGGTAACAAAGCAATGGCAAACCAACCGTTTTCGATACGGACGCAACCGGTCGCCAATTCCGCAAAACGCGAGTCACTATCAAACAGCTTCGGGCGAAGTGTGATTGTTTCCGCTTGCAGGAAAATTTTGCTGAAAATCGTTCGCAAGACCACCTGTTGCTTGAGAGACAACTGCCCGTCCAGTTGAACCGTCCCCCGGTGGACGAGGCAGGGAGTTCCTTCAGACGTTGTTTCGGACACATAACCGGCGAGCACGCAAAAATTTTCCCACACACGGTCATCCACCTGGAGGCGTTTCAGGTTCAGAGACAATTCGACGCGGTCTTTGAGAAACCGGACGCCGATGGGATTCATGTCGGCAAAAGCAATGACGACATGATCGTAGTCATTTTCGGGAATCTCGACGTCGGGTTGCCCAATCACGCCCACCAGATATTGCTTCAAATCGCGGAGCGTCATTTTTTTTCCGGCCAGTTCCAAACGTTCGAGTGCCGCGTTGATTCCCAATTCATGGACTTTCAGGTCGGCGATGGTTCCCGGCGGCGTTGCCGGTTCCTTTGTATCGCTTCCCAAAGAATAGGGCGTTGCCAAGTACCATGAAGTGTGCAACCATTCATCGGTTGTTTTTCCTTCATGTTGCTCAAATGTGGCCTCGCGTTGACGCAAGGCACTAAAAAACATTTTGTCCAAATTTTCATTAAGTTCGCGAAAACGCGAATCGGTCTCATTGTCGATTCGCTGCTTGGCCTGAGAGATGACTTTCGTGCGTGCGTCGGTCTGAATCTGTTGCTGTTGGCTGTCGAATTGATCTTTCGCCAAGCCCTGGATCATGCCCCCAACGATCGGCACAAAATCGAGATCGGTTTCGACGTTGTCCAGAATGACATTTGTGTTGGCCGTGACATTGGCCGGACCGGACACGATGCCGCGCGAAGTCAATTCCACTTGCTTGGTCGCCGAATAGGTCCCGAAACTTTTATTTCGCACTGTTGCCGGACCGGACGACGTGGAAGTTTGGGTGCTGACCTGTCCGTTGAAATTGAACGACATGAGCAACCGGGTCGGGTCGGGAATCATAGTAACGTGCAATTGCGTGTTTGCGCGGCGGGTTCCTGTCACCTGGAGACCGGACATATTTTCATTCACGGAACCATATTCCGGTTCCAGTTTCGGCAACATGGAGTTGATGAGGTATTTCGACACATAGAGCTTGAGATGAGCGTGCGAAAACTCATTCTGAACAACCTGCCCGAACACTTGAAGGTCACGGCTTTGGGAGCCGAGCATCCGGCGAGTCAGTTCGGCCAGCCGACTGCTGTCGCTTGTTCCGCGATATTGTCGATAGCACTCGTAAGCGGCCAGCAGATCGAGCGGATGGACCGGGGCGGAACGCCACGTGGCCAGTTCGTCAAGCCAATCGCGAATCAACGGCGTTTCGAGCAACTGAGTCTGCTCCTCCGTCATCGACGCATATTCCTGCATCAGGAAAACATTGTTGGCAAGCTGCGAAATTCGACGGCATTCCATTTCGCACAACATTCCGGGAGCGGCAAGGTCAAAGTCAAGTTCTTCTGCATTCAGAGAGGTCAAATCATGATAATCGCGGGCGTATTTTTCGACCGGGTTGGCAATCCCTTGCGGCACGTTGTTCCGAGCGATCATTGTTTGCCCCAATTCGCCGTGCAACGGCGTCAATTGAAAAAACCGGACCCATTGTTGACCGTTGGGACTCGCCAACAAGGAGCTGCGGATGACATCCGATTTTTCATACAGCCGGTCGGCATCCTCAATCCGTTTTTGCGGCACCGTTCCGTAAGGACCGTTCACTTTTTCGCGTTCCAGGAGCAACAGAACCATATTCCAAAGGGTGACGCGACTTTTCAGAGACTCGGCGACGCTTTGGGCCGTAAAACATTCTTCGCCATCAAAAAGCGAAACGGCTTCCAAGTCGGGCGGCGATGCCAGCAACTTATTGAGTTCGAGCAGATCGTCCCGACCGTGACCGGATGAGTTTTCCAGTTGATAAATCAAACGTTTCAACAGATGCGAGACATTGTTTGCCCAAACTTTACATTTTGTTTGTTCTTCCAGTTTTCCCAGTTTTTCATATTCGGCAAAAGGAAAAATTTCATAGTTGACTGCTTCGTCCAAATCATCAAATACTTCCTGGAATACTTGGTCGCCGGAGAAAATGATTTTTGCTTCGACAAACACAAGAAATATCAGCACAATCGACATTAAAATCGATATTGTGAGGCATCTTTCGATAATTGAATGTCTCGCAGCGGAATTGTGCATCTTTTCTTGGCAAAAAACATTACAAACAGACAACTTTTCTTATTTTTCGTCAATTTCGCCGTTAAAGTTGACGGGAACATTTTTTTTAACTGAAAATTGCTATGTGTATGTACCGTATATCCGCCAAATTTACCAATGATATTTGTACTACAATGTCGTCTCAATAACATTCGCCACAACGGATTCGTTTTTTGTTTTTCCGTTGTACTTCCATTTCATGGGTTTTGCGGTTGCGTTGTAAAATGCGATGTACTCCAATATCTTTGTCTGGAGTTCGTCCACCGACCGAAAATTGCCGCGA
>Ga0082212_10006108_pt1 | contig 16260 bp, 13 predicted proteins | sample TergutNt197P3_FD_71548 | JGI IMG/M metagenome (GOLD analysis project Ga0082212, IMG submission 71548) | Neocapritermes taracua P3 segment gut microbial communities from Petit-Saut dam, French Guiana - Nt197 P3 | ecosystem: Host-associated > Arthropoda: Insects > Digestive system > Gut ... | reverse complement strand
TTTCAATAAGTCTATCGAGTGTATCTCTAACAATAGGATTTCCATCTGATAGTTCATCCAATACACGGATAGTTTCTTTCCAGTCTAATTTTAATAGATTGACGTTTTTTACTTCTTTAAGAATTTGAATATCTTCACGAGAAATATCCACTTCTGCTATACCGTCTTTATATGATTGATCAATATTGTGTTTCGTCTTTGCTTTAAGGTTATTTTTCCATTTGCTGTAATTTCTGTCAGGCGCATAGTGAGGTGAATCGATACCGTATCTGTCACCTAGTACGATTTTACCCATCTCGTTACTGATATCTTCAGCAACTTCGGTTATGTTATCTTCGTTAGCAATAGCACTTAATAACTCCTCAAGAGCATTACGGTAATTCTCACCACCTTCGTCTTTATAGGTGATGATTTTCTGTGCTATAGGATTGAGTTTAGCTAACCTATCTTCTGGTAGTATATCGTATTTTTCAACAAGATAGGTAATTGTATCGTCAACTGCTTGTCGTAGTTGAGGGTTGCTATTAACATACTTTATATCTTCGCCTACAGTAACATCAGTACGAATAAGCGACTCACCTAATACTTCACCTGTAGATGTGTCGTAATTATAACCTTCGAGTGTATCAATGATAGGTTCATCAACCGAATCAACTGAATCAACTGGTTCATCAACTGAATTAACAGAACTATTAGCAGAACTATCAACAGAATTGTCAGTTTCTGCTAATTGCGTAACACCTCGTCTTCTGTCAAATTCTGCTTGTGGTATGTATTTGCCATTGGTAATCTCTACAAGAGCGTCTTCATCACTTAAAGGCTCAAGTCCGAATAATGCTCGTGAACTGTTGTACTGGTCTATTTGCTCTCTTTTAATATCAGGACTGCCTATACCAGTATCCTTTATTCGTTGTCTCTCGTCTTGCTCCCAATAACTAATTGCTGCCTTTCTCTGCTGTTCCCATAACGTCAATGGTTTTGGTTCGTTGGCTTCATCTTCAACGGATTGCTGTATATATGCAACAATAACATCTCGAGCTTGGTCTTCAGGCATAATACCATATGCAGCATTGTCAGCTAGTGTTGATGACATAGCTACTTTGATATTGTAATTATTTTCTTCTAGGTGTTTATCGAGAATCTGTATTAGCTGTGCATACCCTGATTGATTTGTTATAGGCGTATTGACAGCATTTTGTGGTTGTGGTGTCTGATTACGTATAGGGTTGACGAAACCATATAAGTCTGCTATTGTAATTCTGGTAGCGGAATCATCTTGGGCACTGAAAAGCCCCGTTTGAGATGATGAAGCTATCCTTTTAATTTCCATACTCTTTAGGTTATACATTCTATGTATTGAAGAATCATTATCAAATATCGCCTCAACAGTCATAATTGCTATATAGCTACCCTCGCTATCATAATACGGTGTAGCAAACGAAAGCAGTTGCATTTTATATGGATTACTCTCTATAGCATTATCATCTAGATTTTCTGCTTTAACAAGTATTGCATTTTCTGCAAGTTCTTTTATCCCTCCTAACGCTCGTATAGAATCAATATTGCCTTTATGTTGAGTAGCTTTCGTAGTTGTCTCGTTAATAGCTCTCTTTCCAACAACAATATCAAACCCTGTTAGCTTGTTTTTCACATTGCCAACGAATAGGTTTTTGATATTTTGCACATACTTGCGTAGATATTTTGCTTCTTCGTTACGTGATATTGATATAGGTTTTTCCGTCATTGCATTGCTATAGGAGTTTGGATTGTCTATTGATTCGATACCTGAAGTCGTGTTGACGGAGGTATTAGGTTGTGCTATGATTTCGCTAGTAGCAATGTTTCCAACAGTATCGCCGTAAGGTGTGCTGTCTTGTGGAGGCGTTGCTTTTATTTCTGTCAATTCCAATGAATATATCCTATGACCAGCTTCAATAGTCTGCTTAACAGTTAAGTAAGCCTCAGCAGATGTACCTGATAATATTATTGGAGCAGTAAATCTCTTTATAGAAACAACATTAACATCGTTATTTTTGTCGCCATGTACTTTATCAAGTTTAGCTAGACGCCATAACTCTTCTATGTTAGCGGCTGTAGCATTGTGTTGTTCTCTTGTAAATCCATTTGCCATAGATTTATATACTGCCATGTCACTAATTATTTTCCCTCTTTGAGCTTTGATAATTTGTGCGGCAATTCCAGTTTCTTCATTTATCAACCATTTGCCTGCTAGTTTCATTAACTCTGTTTTTGCATTATCACGAGTTATACCTTCGTTCACTCGAATATTGTTTAAATCTCTTTCTGATAAAGCATATTTATCCGCAAGCATTTGAATATCATCTGTTAATATCAGTGTATCGTCTTGCTTAGGTTGTGCCGGTTCAGGTGTCACCATGCCAGACACAAGATTCGGTAGTGTGTCTACTAAAGATACAGAGTTATTATGCTTACGGATCGAGTAATCGATGCCCTTCGCGGAAACAATGCTCTGTATCTTATTGTTATCGATTTGATAAACATTTCCTGAGCTATCGTATACTTTGTGTATATAGTATCGATTTGCATTGTGTGTATACCTAACTACAACAGCAACAATACTATCATTCCTATCAATAGTATCTGTTATGCGACTGACACGATTGTGCAACAAGTATCTTTTATCGGATAACCTTTTAGCTATAGAGTTGTTTCTATAATCAATAGTACTGTCTTCAGTACTTAATCACTCTTCTAAGAAAGTACAAGTCTCGTTATTAACCCACGCTAAATTATTGGTATTCACATCAAAAAAGCTTTGCTTAGAGGTGGGGATCACCAACCAAATGAATAAATGGTTTAATTTAAATTATCTGACACTCCCAAATATTAGACATTTCATATAGATTTAGATATACTTGCTTCAATGATTTATTCAAAGACACACGGAGGCACTAAAATGAATAAAAAATCAATCAACTTAATTGCAATTTTACTATTTATATCAATCATAATTTCCGGAGCTCTAATAGCAGCTGCCATATATTTTTCCAAGGACATTGCTCAAAATGATACTTCAGTTTCGTCGGTTGAATCTGATCCATTAATCCCAGGAACACTGACTGCATCAGCAACCAGTTATGAGGGTGTTATCCCAGACTTAGCCAAATTATCTTTAAGTTTTTATTGTGATTATGAGTCATCTGCGATTAATGCAATGGATACTGTGAATAACAGTGTGGAAGAGGCCATTCAAGTTTTTCTAAGTAATGGCGTCTCAGCAAGTGACATACAGAGTACTGGTATATCAGTATATTATGATACATATTATGGTAGTTTTAACTCCAACAGTAGTTTAAACATAAACATAAGAGATATAGATAATCTTGGAAAACTACTGGATGAACTCAGCAGAATCGATAACTACTCTTCAAGTTGGTATTCATTTGAAGCAAGCGAGAATGAGACTGCATATGAAGTTGCAATGGGACGTGCAATAGCTGAAGCTAAACAAAAAGCTCAAATCATAGCAGATGAAATGGGGTTGACTCTCGGTAAGATTGTACTCATCGACGATACGTTCGATTATACTACCGCTCCGCTTCGTTTCTATGACTCTACTGCCAAAGGCGGCACAGTAATGACAGGGACTACTCAGATACAAGCAACTGTTCATATAACCTTCGAATTGACTCAAGACTAAAAGTAAGAAAGTCTCCTTTGATAATGCACACAAATAGTTCTGAAGTCGAAGATATCTCATGAACTCATCTGTTTGATATAAATGATACAATGAGTCATATAGGAAGTCCAAATTATTAAATCATCACTCAATTGGTAACAATATAAGATGCCAGCAGATAGAAACTACACAAAGATATATGTCACACCCAAAGTTGAAAAAAGCCTGAGGAACGGTCATCCTTGGGTTTTTCAGGATGAAGTCACAGCTATTGATGGTACTTATGAAAACGGTCAGTTGGTTGATGTACTTTCATCAAAAGATAAGTATCTCGGAACCGGATTTATTAACGATAACTCGAAGATACTCGTTAGAGTTGTCTCAACTAATACAAATGACAGTTTCGACCGAGCGTTCTATGAACGCAGGATTCGTTATGCGTTAAACTATCGCAGAACCGTAATGCCGAATGAGTTTAACTGTTGCCGATTAATCTTTGGTGAAGCGGATGGGATTCCCGGTATTACGGTCGATCGCTATGATAGTGTTTTAGTGATTCAATCTCTTTGTCTTGGTACCGATCTCATAAAGCCTATGTTGATTGAAATACTTCTGGTATTACTTGCTGAAATGGGGGAGAGCATAGATACGGTGTATGAACGCAATGACCTTCCTGTGCGTGAACGAGAAGGTATGCAGCAATATACCGGCTTCTATGAAGCAGACAACCTAAAAACTGATTCAAACGGCAAAATAATCATTACTGAAAACGGAATACGCTTTCAAATAGACTATATTAACGGTCAAAAAACTGGGTATTATCTAGATCAGAAATATAATCGCTTGGCAGTCGCTAAGATATCTAAAGATCGGAATGTACTCGATTGTTTTTGTCATACCGGTTCATTTGCATTGAATGCTGCACAAGCAGGAGCAGCCTCCGTAACCGCTGTAGATGTTTCGAAAGCTGCTATAAACTTAGTGCAGGAAAATGCCAAACTGAATAACCTTCAGCGTAACATGACCTATGTTAATGCTGATGTATTTGAGTTTCTCACCGAATTGAGTAGAAGCTCATCCCACCCCTATGACCTCATTATTCTAGATCCTCCAGCTTTCACTAAAAGCTCAAGCCGCATAAAAAATGCAATCGGAGGATATAGACAGATCAACCAGATGGCAATGAGAATCCTGCCTCGTGGAGGGTATTTAGCGACGTGCTCGTGTTCCCATTTTGTTACCGATACGCATTTTCGCGCGCTGTTGCGCCAAGCTGCAACAGACGTATCGGTGTCACTTAGACAGATAGAAGCCAGACAACAGGCTCCGGATCACCCTATTCTTTGGAATGTACCGGAGACAAACTATCTGAAATTCTATATCTTTCAGGTTATCTGACAGTTTAGTAAGTCAACAGTACCACATTTTTCTGTCTATCTCTTTCCCTATATATCTTCGAACTCGTCGGGATTGAACTCAGCATTAGCAACCATTCCGCCATCAATTAACAGCTCAGCACTGGTAATATAGCTAGCATCTTCACTGAGCAGGAAGGATACGGCTGAGGCAATCTCTTCTGAACTACCCATTCTTCCGAGTGGGCTTTTTTGTTCTGCAAATTTTCTGGCTGCTGTACCGGGATGACTGCGACTCATACCGGTATAGATGGAGCCGGGCAGTATACTATTAATGCGAATACCATGCTCTCCTAGTACTAATGCAAGTGCTTTTGTAAGCATCAAAACACCGGCTTTGGTGGCACAGTAGACGGTTTGGTCAACCGCTCCGACATGTGCGGATATCGATGATATCGTGACAATGGAACCTGGATGACCTTCCTTTATCATCTGTTTTGCACCTTCCGAGCATAACACCCAGGTACCTTTTAGATTGACATCCATTAGACGGTCATAGATATCCAGGGTAGTCTCATCCCACCTCAGTTTGGGGTTGATACCGGCATTGCTGACGATATAGTCTAGCCTTCCGCCTTTCTCAGCGGTAAGCTCGATCATCCGCATAACCTGATCGGGATATCCCACATCTGCAGCTATCGGGAATCCCTGTCCACCGACATCCTTGATCAACTGCATCGTTTCATCGGAACTCAGCTCCGGAAGATGGTTAAAGGCGACAATTGCACCTTCAGCCGCAAGCCTTACGGCAGTCGCCTGACCGATTCCGGATGTCGTGCCGGTAACTAATGCTACTTTTCCTTCAAATCTGTTGCTCTCCATAATTACTCTCCTATCTATTTATATTGATATTTTGTTAAAACACTGCAATGGGATTAAAGGGACAACCTGTACCTCCGGGTAATCTCAGCGGTGCTATAGCGACCATGCACTCGTAACGATTCAGTTCACTACATACCTCAGCTACCTCATCTAGTTGTAGACTATCGGCACAGAACAGACCCATAGCGGTTATCTGTAGTACGTGAATAGGGCTTCTCAATCCTTCGACTTGAGCTGGAATTGTTTCTCCGTCACCTTCTGGTAGGAACGCAGCAATCTTTCGCGAATGAAGCAGCTCCATACAGTAGGGATCAAGCCCGGCACGTCCTTCTCCTTCTGGTCCGACATTCCAGGGACCTAATTCATTTCTACGCAGATTTTGCCCGGTTCGGAACAACATGATATCACCCTGACCGAGCTTTACATTCTCGAACTCTTCAATGGCAATTATCTCCTCAGCAGTTACCGCTTCACCCGGTTCCAGCCATTTTACTCCACGATAACGCGGAACATCGATTACCACACCTCTTGAGATAATACCACTGGAATATGCAGTGACATCGAGAGTGTGAGCACCTGAAGTATCGACCAACGATGCGTCAACCCCGTTATATAGCTTACCGTGATATGAGATGTGGCATAATGAATCCATATGGGTGTGACAATCTCCGTGAAACTGCATCCCTAAGAAATCGGTTGCTATTCCCTGGTTCTTTGAATCGACATCAATATCATGGGTCAGTGACATGTAGTGTATGGCAGGATGAGCATTATCCGGACCAGCCACCTTGTCGATGGGTATTGCCATAGAGACGCATCGTCCGGTTTTGACTAACCTGGTTGCTTCTACCACTAGCTGTGGAGTAATGTAGTTTAGGGTACCTAATTGATCATCCTCACCCCATTTTGACCAATTCTTTAACGACTCATAGAGTCGGTTAAACTCCTCAGTGGATATGATTGATTTATCCATTTTTCCCTCCTTTATATTGACTAAACTCATCTATACGAACACAGACAAAGTAGCAACACTAAGTTTCCTGTTGCTGCTGCTCGATAAATGCTTGAATCGCACGTTTTGACTGTAATCTCGTTCCCAGTATCACTGCTAATACTCCGGCAGTAACACCAAGTGCAAAGGCGGAAACAAACCCCCACCTGTCTACGATGGCTCCAATGAGATATCCCACTAAACTGAAGGGAATACCGATACTATTACCCACAACCTGAAACACCGAACGTTCATGAGCAGGGGAGATATCCAGAAAGTATGTGTGGTATCCCAACCAATTTGATTGCATCATACTCGCTAAGGCACAGGTGGCAAATAGCCATGCATATCCTAAAGTAGGGAAGAGTGCCAATGAAATAGCCATTCCCAGCGCGATTATGACACCGAGGTTACAGAGAAGAATTATGGCTTTACTGCCTAACCGGCGACTAATCTCTCCTAGTAACACTCCACCAATGAGATTGCCAACGATGTTGGCATAAACCAACCAGGATGTTTGTATACTGCTCAGACTCAGAGCAGAGACTCCGAATACCACGATAAAGGTAGCACTCGAGAAGGCAAAGTATGCGGGGATTCTGGCAAACAAAACCCCTTGCAATGACTTGCTGTTCTTCACAACTGTTGGGACACGTTTGTAGTAGACACCCATCGGTTCTTTTTGAGGATTCTTAATAGGCGCTGGATCCCTGAACATCGGAAGAAATATAGCGGAACTGCTGAACACAATACCTGCGAGTAGGAAGACGAAAGCAAAACGATGATTATCAGTTAAGACTGGAGTTGCGAGTAACCAGGTGAGCAGCAGTCCGGTTAAAAGGGAAACGATTCCTCCGACCGTAATCTGCAAACCCATCATCTGTCCTCTTTTCTCCGCTTGAATAGCTCTAGCGCAAAACTCACTCCATGGTAACATAACCAAACCGTCAAAAAACCAAAAGATGGAAATCAAGATGAAGTATATGGTCACCGACCAGTGGTTCGAGACACCGATAAACAATGGTATAGAAATGAGTATGGGTAATACCCTTTGTGCAAGTACGATTTTGGTAAGATACTTAGGAAGGTTACGGATAGAACGAACATATGGCGCAACGATGAGTTGTCCAATTAATTGCAATAACGATTGAATGGTCACTGCCAGTCCGACTAGTGTTTTAGAACCGGTCATCAGGTTTATGAAAAGTGCAACCGAACCGGCAGTTGACATGACCGCAATGCCACCTATGAAGGTGGAACCTTCAAATGTCATTGCCCAGTAGTTCCGGGTACCTATGTCTTTTTTTTGTTTACTCATGTTTGCTCCGCGGTGTTTTGTTTGTTGATAGCCAGTAATTGTAAGGTGTTTGAAATCGTGATATTCTAGTAAAAAGATTTTTGTGGCACATATCTAACCGAATGGGGAGTATAGATGAAATCTAACCAAAACTCAAAACCTCAGATATTTAACCGGAGCTTTTGGTTGATCTGTGTTGCTATGCTATTCTCGAGAATGGTCATGCAGATGCAGGGTGCTGTCTTTCCACTCTATGTCACCACAGTACTCGGTCATTCAAAATCTATAGCTGGGTTCATGAGTTCTTCAGCAGCTATTGCTGCTATCATTATTCGTCCCAATATCGGACGATTAATCGATAAAGGAAATATAAAGCTACTGTTTGCGATTGGTTCCTTTATGTATATTGCAGGGGTGCTTGGTAGTGGGATTTTTACCTCTGTACCGCTTCTGGTACTGTTCAGGTTCATCTATGGTATCGGGCAGGCGACTCAGGGAACAAGCGGAAGTTCTGCAGCTACCCGATTGATACCTGAATCACATATGCGAGAAGGTATCGGGTATTATGGTATGACTGCTAGTATAACACAGGCTATCGGTCCTTCGGTGGCCTTGATGCTTATCGCCATAATGGGTTACCGCAACCAATTCATTACCTCTACTGCATTTATGCTGTTGGCGTCGATTATCGGGATGACCGTGAATATGTCACCTCAAAAGACCGAACCAGTAGAGATGACACAAACGGATGAGATACCGAACGTCTGGTGGCAGAAATTTGTTGAGAAAACTGCTCTTCCACTGGCACTCATCATGCTGACCACTGACATGGCTCAGGTAACTATAGGTACCTTCCTCATAATCCGAACCAGAGAACTCGGTATCAATAATATCGGATTGTTCTTTACCACACAGGCAGTGTTTGCTATCTGTATACGTTTGTTTGGTAGAAAACTAACCAGTGGCAGCCTGGAACGCAAAGCCTTCGGGGCGACTCTCATCGGAATCGCAGCGGTCTTTGTGTTAATATTTCTTTCTACTAAACTCTGGCAGTTGGTCATTATTGCAGCATTTTACGGGCTATGCACCGGAAACTATTATGTAACCCTCCAAACCATGATGCTGATGAATGCTCCACCCGAACGCAGAGGAATAGCTAACTCTACGTATTTTCTCTCGAACGATATAGGGGTAGCCATCGGTGCTCCATTATGGGGTCTGCTAGCAGACAACATCGGTACCAAGTATATATATTTGCTTGCTCCAATCTTCCCAATAGCAGCATTAATATATTTTACTCGTTTGTCTAAAAAACTTCCGACATCGGTTGAGTAGTATTGAAGCTACTAGTGCAAGATTTGTTTAGCGGCTGTAAGCAATTGTTTTGCATGTTGTTCGGTAACACCAACATGGGTGACTATCCTGCCACCACTGTCATTGCCGTTAAAGATGAATCCACTTGCTGCCATCGCTTGTCTAAACTCGATTCCTTTACCTGACTGGTTGAAACGATATCGTATGATGTTTGTTTCGACGGTACTTAGATCTATGACAATACCAGGTAACTCAGATAATCCCTCAGCGATTACTCTGGCATTCTGATGATCTTCAATTAAGCGTTGTGGCATTTCTAGAAGAGCCTTGATACCTGCAGCCGCAAGTATACCGGCCTGCCGCATACCACCTCCTAACATCTTGCGATACCGACGTGCCAGTCGAATGAACTCGTCCGTTCCGCATATCATCGCTCCAACCGGAGCAGATAATCCTTTAGAGAGACAAACACTCAAACTATCTGCATAACAGGATATTTCCTTAATATCTACCCCTAAGGCAACAGCTGCATTGAATACCCTTGCTCCATCAATGTGTATTTGTATAGATTTGCTGTCGGCAAATTCTCTGAGCTGACCGAGATATGATAACGGTTGTACTACACCTCCGGCTTCATTATGGGTATTTTCTACACAGATGAGCTTAGTTTCCGGGCAGTGAATATTCTCATCACGAACCGCATTTGAGATATCTGAGATGCTCATGATACCCTTAGTACCTTGAATCGGTCGTATCTGTATTCCGCCTAGAGTTGCGGCTCCGGCTACTTCATTGAGGAATATATGACTTGAAGCTTCTGAGATAATTTCAGCTGCACGTAACATATGGGTATGTGTCAACAGTGAGACGAGATTGCCCATTGTCCCGCTAACAGTGAATAAGGCAGCCTGCTTCCCGAGCATAGTCGCGGTCAATGCCTCCAATTCGTTGACCGAGGGATCTTCCTCATAAACATCGTCTCCCACTTCAGCGGTTGTCATTGCCTCTCTCATGCTGTCAGTCGGCATGGTCACCGTATCGCTTCTGAGATCTACCATGATATGCTATCCTCCAAAGGTTGAATTAATAGATAAAGATATATGGAATGGAAACAGAACAAATGACGCTTAATGAGCTGCAACAAACCTGTCAAAATTGTAGCAAATGTGATCTGTATCAAACGCGAACCAATGTAGTGTTTGGCGCCGGTAATCCCGATGCAGACATCATGTTTATTGGGGAAGGACCAGGAGAGAATGAAGACATACAAGCTTTGCCGTTTGTAGGTCGTTCGGGTCGGCTGCTCACCGGATATCTCGGTGCAGTAGGACTTGATAGAAAGGATGTATATATTACAAATATCGTCAAATGTCGACCGCCTGCAAATCGCGATCCCAAGCCTGAAGAACAGGAAACGTGTATTGAGTATCTTAAGTCTCAGGTTAGGATAATAAATCCCAAGATTATCGTATGTCTTGGCAGAATAGCTTCAGCAAGGCTGATAGATAAGGACTTTCGGGTGACTAAAAGTCACGGGGAATTCATCGAGAGAAAGGGATATCTGATGATGGGAACATATCACCCCGCTGCCTTACTTAGAAATTCGAATCTCAAGTTCGATGCACTGAATGACTTCAAGAATATTATACAAGAGATAGCTAAAATTACAAAGACAGAATTCTAGTAGATTTTCTGGAGTAAACCGATAGAAAACTAAATGCGTCCCGAATCCGGGACGCTCGTTTTTATGATTCTTTCGTATACGAGCATTTCTTGTAGTCGGTTGCTTTAATCCCCAGCATACGCATCATCTTTAGTTCATCCACAGTATCCAGTAAGGCATTGTGGCTTTCCTTATATTGTTTATCACCGCTCAGTAGTCGGTAGATATCCTCGGCACTGTATCTGCGTTTAAGTCGTCCGGTGCTGTAAGTTTCATAGTAGTGGGGGATTTTGCTGTTATGATTCTTGTTGGCAGCAATTGCCATAATATCGTACCATTCGAAATGCGAAAGTTCCGGCAGATGAGCGAGATCAAAGGATGCATTATATGCAAAAACCATGGTGACCTCACGTGATTTTAGGTAATCTATGATCTCCCTAATGACATTCTCTCGTGTATCAGTAAGGTCAGGAACTATACCTTCAAGGTATATCTCATCGTGATATTTTGCCTTGTGATCGATGAAAGGTTCTATTAGGAAGTATCTTGAGTCGTTATAGTCAAATGTGTTCATATCTCCAATAACTATACCAATTGACATGACATCGTCATACCATGTAGTCTCTATATCGAGTACTGCAATTTTTTCGTTCATATCTTCTCCGTTCCGTTATATAGATTTTTTAATGCTTTCCAGTTCCTTCATCCAGGCTGCGGCCGTTACATCACCTGGCATATCGAAATCCGAGAGATTGACACCGGTTATGTTGGGAGACTCTGAGAGAGATATACGCTTAAACTGTGACATAAAGAAACGACGATAGAAAATCTCTAGCCAGTTCAGTATATCAACAGATTGATATATTGTGTCAAATACTTCACATGCGGCAGCATATATCTCAGTCGGTCGTCTGTGGTAGACAAACATCTGCCAGATGAAGAAGTCATGTATCTCATAAGGACCTAGAATATCCTCGGTTCTTTGTGAAATGGAATTATTAATAGATGGTATAAGTTCCGGGCTAATTGGGGTGTCGGCTATGTCATAAAGTATTTGTTTTATGTCACCTTGAAGTATATCTGCCCAGTGTATAACCAATGCTTTCACTACCGTCTTTGGGATCGACGCATTGATGCCATACATCGACAGCAAGTCACCGCCAAAGGTGGTGAAACCGAGAGCTAACTCAGACAGATCTCCAGAACCTATCATAATCCCGTTTTCCATATTACAGATATCGAGGAGTATTTGGGTTCGCTCTCTTGCTTGAGCATTCTCATATGTTGTATCGGTAGCAATACCGTCATGACCAATATCCTTGAGATGAAGTAGTAAAGATTCTGAAATATCGATGGTTCTGAAATCTACACCTAACGCTATCGAGAGAGCTGCAGCGTTGTTTTTAGTTCTTGCTGAAGAACTGATAGACGGCATAGATATCGCAGTTACGACATCCTTTGGTGATTCTCCGAGTAGAGTCGCGGTATTGGCTGCTGCTAACAGTGTGAGGGTTGAATCGAGACCGCCTGAAATACCTAGAACCATTCGGTCACAACCGATATGAATAAATCTTCGTGCTAAAGCATGTGCTTGTATCTGTAGTATATCATCTAGATATTGTTTAGCATTCTCAGGGATAAATGGAGTTCTAGTGTATTCATTGCTTCTTCTTTTCGGTTCATGCCATTCACATCTAGTATATTCACCGCTAAAGGTGCAGTATACTGAATTGTTTTTAAAAGGTCTGCGTTCCATGAGCAGTTGTCCATTTGTTGCGGCTATAGCAGTTGAGGCAAATACATGTCTTGAACTAGACTCAAAGTAGGAGGGATTTACCGAAACAATACCACAAGCTTCTGCTGAGTATGAGAGTATTTTGTTTTTGTAGTCAGAGTACCCGCCGGCAATCACCGGTAAGGATGATGGATTGAGTATAACAGAGTTATCATAGACGAAGTTATCTATGTCATCCCCGATTATTACACGAAAACGAATATCGTCGACTAGAAAAGAAAAGTCTTCACTAAAGATACTATCTTTTTCAGAGCCGGTATACTGAGAAAAACTGTATGAGATAGCAGACGAAGGGTATACATTATGTTTTGCAATATATGATACTACGTTGCCATTATATAATATCGTAGCACAGTTATATACTTTGTTGTTATCCATTAGAGGTAATCCAACAATAATATATGTATCGTACTCTGAGCAAGAGCGGAGTATGTAGTTTAAGGCATCATAGGCAGAGTCAAGGAGTGTGTGAAAGGAAAACAAACTGCCACAGCTACATGAAGTAAGTGAGAGTTCTGGGAAAAGCACAACACGACACCCTTCTGAAACTGCTCCAACAATATCCTCATTTATCTGTAAAGCATTAAATGAAGGGTCTGCAATCTTTAGTTTTGGACTGCAAGCAGCTACCTTAACTCCCTTTCCACTATCTCCCATGCGAATATATATGGTATCTATGTGTGAACTCACATCTATTATATACAATCTACATAGATATTCACAGTACTTAATAAGATGAAATACAGGTTTTACTACGGCTACTTTTGTTTTTCAGTTTTTGACAAAGAGTATGCTTCGTGTTATCATTTTGATGTAAAAAACAAATCATTTAGTTGTCATAATTACTGAGGTGTTAATGTTAGTGTATTTGCCAAAACTCATAGTCTGACCTGTATCCGAGATTGAACGATTGATGATATCGAGAGTTCATTTGAAAGATACTTTTTTTGTATATATCGAAAGGACAAATCAATGAAAAGAAAATATGCAGTTATAACAGGTTTTATGGGACAGATCCAAGATCGGTTTTCTTTCTACGGAGTCGACAGAACCTTCGAAGAGATGGTGCAGGTGTCTTCAACAATTAAAGGATGTTCCGGTTTGGAGGTTGTCTATCCTCAACAGATAGATGATCCGCTAGTTCAGAAAAAGATACTCGATAACTATGGGATGGCTGTTGCTGCACTCAATGTAAATGTCAAAAGTGAGTTGAAATGGCAGTATGGTTCCATAAGCAGCCCGAAAGCAGAGATCCGAAAGGAAGCGGTTGAGTACATCAAAACAGGTCTGGATTATGCTGCAGAACTCGGTACCAACAAGGTGACAGTATCATTCCTCAACGATGGTTCAGATTATCCTTTTGAACTCGACTTCAAGCGAGCCTTTGAGCATGCCGTTGATTCAATTAGACAAGCTGCCAGCTACCGAAATGATGTCAAGCTGAGTTTGGAATACAAATTATCAGAACCGCGTATACATGCTCTGCTCGGTAATGCGGGAAAGATGGCATACCTATGTGAACAGGTAGGACTTCCGAATGTTGGAGTTACCCTCGATACCGGTCATGCACTGCAATCTCTTGAGGTTTTATCAGATTCTGTCTCCTTTCTCGCTGTTACCAACCGTCTATTCCATATCCATGTAAACGATAATTATCGTAACTGGGATTGGGATATGGTACCCGGTACTGTCAACTTCTGGGAGTTCTTAGAGTTTTGTCTCTATCTTGACCGATTCGGTTATGATGAGTTCATCACTGCGGATGTATTCCCTCAACGTCATGATGCGGTCAGGATAATGGAAAAAACCTTTGAATGGATGGACTATATGTTTGATATTTCCGAACGTATTGCAGAAGACAACAAAATCTTCGATATGATGAATAATGGCGCAGATGCATTTGAGTGTATGGATTACGTGAAGCATTTCGTCAGATAAACGAAAGGAACGTTAAGGCTGATGGCTACTAATCAATTGTTTTATCCTTTCTCATTGGTATCAAACATATCTAAGGGTCACTCTTTACCCGAAGCACTCGATATCACAAAACAAGCTGGATTCGGATATGTCGAACCTGCTTCAATCTATGGTATGTGTGAACATTTCACCCCTGCTGAACTAAATGAAGAGTTCGCTACTTCATTCAAAGAGATGTTAGAGGAAAGAGGGCTTAATTGCTATGCCGTGTCAGGACATGTCGATTTAACCATCGACTCAATGTGCGATGATTTCATCAAGAAGGTGGAGTTTGCCGGAAGAATCGGAGCTTCGATTATAAACACCAACTCAGGACCCAAACAAAACATTGAGATTTTTTACAAGAATATGAAGAAGGTTATCGATGTAGCCGAGAGATACGGAGTAATAATCGGCCTAGAATCACATGGTGATATTATTTCAACCGCAAAAGACTCGGTTGAAGTATTCAAACATTTTAACCATCCCCTGGTTCGCTTCAACTACGACACAGGAAACACCCTTTTCTATAGTGAAGGAACGGTTAAGATAGAGGAAGATATACTCTATGGTTTAGAGTATATGAGCTATCTTCATCTCAAGGATATAAAGATAGAAGGCAACAAGGTTCGGTATTGTTGTTTAGGTGAAGGTGACGTCAATCTTACAGCAGTATTACAGAACATAAAGGATAACTTCGCTAAGATTCCGGTCGGTCTTGAAATTCCGGTACATGTGAAAGGGGTATTCGACAATATTACTCCAACCGGAACCCCTATGTTGAAGAAAGACATATATACAGCCGTCGACCGATCACTTTCATTTTTAAAGCAACAGAATTACCTCTAGGTTTTGTAACAATTTTGTCAGAATTTGGTTTTTGATGTCTTGAAATCCATCTGTTTTCCCTATATAATTGAGCTGTCAGAAATACTATGGATGGTTAAATAATGATGAGCTATCTTCCTGTTGGTTCGGACAGAGTACTCGAAGAATCTGATTCCGAGATGTTTTTTACTGTCAAAATGAGGTATTTCGGATCGGTCAGAGCCTCTCGCGGTATCGAAACCGAAACCTACATGGCATATGAAGGACAGACACTCGGACAGCTACTGCTAGATATTGCTTCGAAACACAACTCCGAGTTTTGCGACGAGATCCTGCTTAAAGGTACCGATAGCATCCGAAACGATCTTATGATAACACTCAACGGAGTAATCCTTAACAGCGATGAAGTATCAATGAGGATTGTTCAGGTTGAAGATATAGTTTCATTATTTCCCATTTTTCCGGGTGGGGGATAAAAACAAAAAGAGAAAAAAACATAAGGGAAGGTGAACAATATT
>Ga0082212_10006107_pt1 | contig 16260 bp, 11 predicted proteins | sample TergutNt197P3_FD_71548 | JGI IMG/M metagenome (GOLD analysis project Ga0082212, IMG submission 71548) | Neocapritermes taracua P3 segment gut microbial communities from Petit-Saut dam, French Guiana - Nt197 P3 | ecosystem: Host-associated > Arthropoda: Insects > Digestive system > Gut ... | reverse complement strand
ATTTAAAGAAAGCCGCCTGCATGATGGTGTTGATCCGGTTACCCATGCCCACCTTCAGGGCCAGGTCATCGGCATTGATGTTGTAGAAACGGGCTTTTTTCTTGGCAAGCAGGCGCTTCATTTTGGCGGGAAGCCTATGCTCCATCTCCTCGGCCGCCCATTGGCTGTTGAGCAGGAACACGCCGCCGTCCTTTAGACAGCTCACCATATCGTAGCGGGTCGCGTAACTCTGGTTATGGCAGGCAACAAAATCCGCAGCGTCGATCAGGTATGTGCTCTGAATGGGCTCTTTGCCAAAGCGCAGGTGGCTGACGGTGATTCCGCCGGACTTCTTGGAGTCGTAGGAGAAGTAGCCCTGGGCATAGCGATCCGTATGATCCCCGATGATTTTGATGCTGTTCTTATTGGCGCCTACGGTACCATCGGAGCCAAGGCCATAGAACTTACAGCAAACCGTGCCTTCCGGCGCGGCGTTCACCTGCTCTCCCAGGGGGAGGCTGGCCGCCGTCACGTCGTCCTCAATGCCGACGGTGAAATGATTGCGCATCTTCCCTTCCATGTTGTCGTATACGGCTTTTACCATGGTGGGGTTAAATTCCTTGCTGCCCAGTCCATAGCGGCCGCCCGCCACTTGAATATCCACTCGGCCCGCTTCCATGAGCGCGGTACAGACGTCAACGTACAGGGGTTCGCCCAGACTGCCCGGTTCCTTGGTGCGGTCCAGCACGGTAAGCTTTTTGCAACTCTTGGGGATGGCGCCAAGAAAATGCTTGGCGCTGAAGGGACGGTACAGGCGAACCTTGATCAAGCCCAGTTTGGCCCCCCGCTTGTTCAGCAGGTTCAGGGTTTCCTCGATGGTTTCGCAACCGCTGCCCATGGCGATAATCACATGCTCCGCGTCGGCTGCGCCTACATAATTGAACAATTCATACTTGCGGCCCACCAGCGCGGAGACCTTCTTCATCACCCCGTCCACGATATCCGGCGCGGCGGCGTAATACTTGTTGGCAGCTTCCCGGTTTTGGAAATAAATGTCCGGATTCTGAGCGGTGCCCGCTTGATGGGGATGCTCCGGGTTCAGCGCCCTGGCCCGGAAGGCTTTCACCTTGTCCCAGGGCATGAGGGGGGCAATCTCCTGATATTCCACCGCGTCGATCTTCTGTACCTCATGGCTGGTGCGGAATCCGTCGAAGAAATGCAGGAAGGGAACGCTGGTTTCCAGGGCGGCCAGATGGGCGATCAACGCCAGATCCATGGCCTCCTGTACGCTGTTGCTGGAAAGCATAGCAAAGCCCGTCTGGCGGCAGGACATCACGTCGCTGTGATCGCCGAAGATGGACAGCGCGTGGGCCGCCAGGGCGCGGGCGCTTACGTGGAATACACCGGGAAGCAGCTCGCCGCTGATTTTATACATGTTGGGGATCATCAGCAGCAACCCCTGACTGGCGGTAAACGTGGTGGTCAGCGCGCCGGCTGCAAGGCTGCCGTGTACGGCGCCCGCCGCGCCTGCCTCGCTCTGCATCTCGCTCACATGGACGGTCTGGCCGAAAAGGTTTTTGGCGCCTTGCGAAGCCCACTCATCCACCACTTCCGCCATGGGGGACGAGGGGGTAATGGGGTAAATGGCGGCCACGTCGCTAAACGCGTACGCAACGTGGCTTACAGCGGTGTTGCCGTCAATTGTCATCTTGGTTGCCATGCAATGTCCCTCCTGATATATGATCTATGAAAGCCATCGATCGCGACTGGGTTCAGTCAGTCCATGGACTATCAAGCCTTCTAAAATGCCTACGTTTCCAACGGTTTTATTATATAGAGTTGTGAAAAGCTTGTCAACCACATGGAACGCGCGGGGCTGTGATCCCCGGCGGTTTTCTGGTATACTGGGCAGCAGATTCTCAGAGAGCGAGGCGGTACCATGCGCTTTACCAAGATGGAGGGAACCGGCAACGACTACATCTATCTCAACGGCTTTGAAGAGACCGTTAACGATCCCGCCGCCTTAAGCATCCTGATGAGCCGTGACCACTTCGGCTGCGGCGCAGACGGGTTGATACTGATTTTACCCGGCAGCCGGGCGGATTTTCGCATGCGTATATTCAACAAGGACGGCAGCGAAGCTGAAATGTGCGGTAACGGAATCCGCTGCGTGGCCAAGTACTGCTACGAGCGAAGGCTGACGGGCAAGACCGCGTTCACCATCGAGTCCGGCGGCGCCGTTAAACATGTGGTATGCCTCCTGCGGGACGGAACCGTGCACAGCGTCCGGGTGGACATGGGCGAGCCGGTGCTGGAAGGTTCGCGCATCCCCAGCGCAATCACGGGCAACCCGGTGGCGAATCATCCGCTGAAAGCCCTTGAACAGTATTTCTCAGTGACCTTAGTGAATATGGGCAATCCTCACGCAATTACCCTCGTGGAGGAACTATCCTCCGCCCCCGTGCTGACGGCGGGCCCTGCCATCGAAAAACATCCGGCCTTTCCCCAACGAATCAATGTGGAGTTTGTACAGGTTCTGGATTCGTCCCATGTGAAGATGCGTGTATGGGAACGGGGCAGCGGCGAAACCTTAGCCTGCGGCACCGGGGCTTGTGCGGCGCTGGTAGCCTGCGCGCTGAACGGCCGCACCGGACGCTCGGCGGACATCACCCTGCCCGGAGGCGCCCTTCACATTGAATGGAGTGAGAAAGACAACCATGTATATATGACCGGCCCCGCCAATTTCGTCTATGAGGGCGAATGGTTCCCCGGGGTCTGAGTTCCGGCCCCGCTTCCCGCTTAGCCCGGGCAGGTTTTCTGACATCTTGCGCGATGCTGATTTCCCTTATTTCAAGTATTCCAGCATCAACGCTTTGGCCCCTTCCAGGTCCCGCAGGTCCACCACCTCACAGGCGCTGTGCACATACCTGCAAGGGATGCTTACCGTGCCAACGGGTATGCCGCCCCGGCTTTGCTGCATGGCCATGGCGTCCGTGCCGCCAAAGGGCAGCACTTCCCGCTGGGTCTTAACCCCCGCCCGTTCCCCCGCGCTCAGCAGCGCCTCCACCACCTCCGGATGGCTGATGGTTCCTTGATCCATGATCTTTATGGCGGGTCCCTCTCCCAGCTTAATGCTGGGCAGTTTGGTTTCCGGCGTGTCCCCGTGGCCGGTCACATCCAAGGCGATCCCTACGTCCGGCTCCGCGCTCCAGGCGGCTGTCTTGGCTCCCCGGCAGCCCACTTCCTCCTGGGCTGAAAAGACGGCCACCACTGTATTTTTACATTCTTTGAGGTCCCTCATCACAGCCACCAGCAGAGCGCAGGCCACCCGATCATCCATGGCGGGGGCGGATACCCGGTGCCTCCCCAGGCGGAAGCAATCGCCGCTATATACGGCCACATCCCCAAGGCTCACCATGGTGAGGGCTTCCGCATCATCCGCGGCGCCGATATCCGCGAACATATGCTTCATCGCCGGTTTTTCCCCATCCCGCACAGGCTGCTGCACCAGCACGCCTTGTACGCCGTTTTCAAAGGAAATATGCCGGGTCCTGCTCACAGCCAGGTCAATGTAGCCAACGGGCATCAACCGCAAAAAACCTTCCTTCTCCACGCTGACCACCACAAGGCCAATCTGATCCATATGGGCGGAAAGCATGATGCGCTTGCCCTTCGGGTCAGTGCCTTTCTTCTCGCACAGCAAGCTGCCCAAGGCGTCCCGCCGAAAGCTGTCCGCCTTTCCGCGCAAAAGCTCTGCCACCGCATCCGCCACCCGGCCCTCATGGCCTGTTGCCCCGTATATATTCACCATTTCTTTCACCAACTCATACATAGGCGACGCCTCCGTTTCTCTATTCGATTCCGTCAATGCCCTGTTCCAAAAACGCCTTTGCCAGCTCGCGCTGAGCCTCAACATCGCCGGCGGCGCATACCGCGTTGGGGCTGTGGATATATCGGCATGGCACGCTTAAGACACAGGTTTTCACGCCCATTCCCGTACGCTGCAGGGTTCCCCCTTCGTTGCCGCCGCTTACGCTTTGCTTTACCTGATGGGCGATGCCTTTTTCCTTTGCCAGCGAGAGCATGCCCGCGAACATTCGCGGATGGGCCAGGGAGGAGTTGTCGATAAAGCTGATCGCCACGCCTTCTCCCACACGGCAGACCTGCTCCGCGGCGGGCACATCTCCTCTGTCGTTTGCGGAGGTCCCCTCCAGCACCAGCCCAGCGTCCGGCTGAAGGCGGAAAGCCGCGCCCGCCGCGCCCCGGCAGCCCACCTCCTCCTGGCAGGTGAACACAAAGCTGGTCCTGCCCCGGCATTCCGCATCCAACAAACGCAGCAAATTATACACGCCTACCCGGTCATCCAGGGCCTTCGCCAAATACAGACCCTCGCCAAACCCGGCAAAGGACGTGGCAAAGGTAACAGGGGTTCCGGCGGGAGCGAGAGCGACAGCCTCTTCCTTGTCCTTGGCGCCAATATCTACATAAAGCTGGTCGATTGGCAGCACGGTTTTCCGATCCTGCAGGCTTTGCTGATGAATAGCCAGCGCTCCGATGACGCCGTTAAGGGCTTTCTTTTCCTTCTCTTTTTCCTCATAACCCACCCTCACCCGCTTGCTCACCAGAACCCGCGGATCCATTGAACCGATGGCTCTCACCCGCAACAAGCCGTCCTCCGTAGCGGAAATGACCATCAGCCCAACCTCATCCATATGGGCGCATACCATCGTATGGGGCGCAGAGGGAGTCTGGCCGTCTTTTTCGGCAATCACATTGCCCATGCGATCCAGATAAACCCGCTCCTGTCCCAGCTTTTCCACACAGGCGGCATAGACCGCGCGGCGAACGGGCTCCTCCCGGCCGCTTATGCCCTGCAGATCGCAAAGGGTCCTCAAGTCCATAATCCATCATCCCATCCTTCGTCCAGTTCCGCAACAAAATGCGCCAGCAGCCTGCCGCACTCCGAAAGGGCGTTCATGTCCAGCAATTCCACAGTCGTGTGCATGTATTTCAGCGGCAGGTCAATGAGCACGCAGGGAACGCCTTCCCGGCCGACCTGCACGCTGTCCGTATCGGTATAGGTTCGACCTTCCGCATGTTCGGTATTCAGCGTTACGCCATGCTTCGACGCTGTCTTTTTAAGCCTTTCCAGCAGTTTATGCTGAACAAAGGGCCCATAGGTTGCGGCGGGGGCGCCAAAGGGGATGGTGCTGTCGGGCTTGCTCTGGGGAATGGGCGCGTGGCTCACATCCAGCACCACCGCCAAGTCCGGGTTCACGGTATAGGTTGCCGTCCGGGCTCCCCTGCAGCCAACCTCTTCCTGGGACGCGCACACGAAGTACACGTCCGCCTCGTGCGTAATGCTTTGCAACCGTTCCGCCGCGTCCAGCATCACGCCGATGCAAGCCCGGTCATCCATGGTCTTACCCGCGATCCTGCCATTCATCAGTTCGACGGTTTCGCCGTTCAGGGTAATCAAATCCCCAACATGCACCCGTTCTCTCACCATCTCCAAAGGCAGCCCCAGATCCACAAACAGGTCTTCCCGCTTATACCCCTGTTCATCACCGTCCAGCAAGTGAGGCGGCTTGGCCCCCACCACGCCCTGAAGACGTTCCGTTTCACCAGCTTTCCCACTGCAGTGCACGGTCACTGTGCTGGCTGGCAGGATGCGGGGATCAACGCCCCCCACCTGGCCCATGCGCAAGGTGCCGTCCGGCAGAATGTCCGCCGCTATCAGGGCGATCTCATCCTGATGAGCGCATAGCATCACAGCGGGTTTTCCCCTGCCCCGGGTTGCCTTTTTCACGGCAATGACATTGTACAAAGGGTCAACGTCGACGCTGTCGCAAAGGGGGCGGAACTTCTCCGCCAGCCAAGCGGAAATTTCGCGTTCATAACCGCTTGGCCCGTGTTTCGCAGCCGCTTCCCGTAAATATGGTTGGATGTCCAAAGCCGTCCCGCCTTTCCGTATTCATCGTGGATCACGTGTCTCTTATTACGCCGCCGGGTACTTTTTCTGTCCGCCTTCCCCGAAAGAGCGGCTGGATTATTTCACGTCCGCTTTTTCCGCAGATTATGATACAATGATCATGCAAAACTCCGCTTTACGGCAACCTTGATTGTATCTGCCGTTCCATTGTACCATAAACATAAGCGTTTCGATATTTCTTTTTCGTTTTATCCGCCGCCCGATGTAAAATCAGCTTGGATTTTTGCAAACGATCTCCCTCCGGTCCAAAGAGCGTGAAGCAGACGGCCGCAACTCCTTGAAAAACGCTCTGGGGTACTGTAGCATGAGGTAACCCGATTGATTACGGCAAACACAAAAATACCCGAAAGGTTGGATTCGCATGAACGCATCTCCTCTGCTCAAACGGCAAAAACGGCCCCTTGCATATGCCGCAGCCGTTTTATTACTGTTTCTCCTTGCCGGATACAACCTTTTCGTGAACCTAAACGAGCAGACCATCATCATTTGGGATGAGGCGCGTCACGGGGTCAATGCCTACGAAATGCTGCGGAACAATGACTGGGTGGTGAACACCTATCAAGGAGAGCCGGATTTTTTTAATCTTAAGCCTCCTCTTTCCATGTGGAATATCATGATTTCGTTTAAGCTGTTCGGTTTTACCAGCTTCGCTTTTCGCCTCCCCAGCGCGATATGTATCCTGCTCAACTTTTTGGCGCTGACCCTTTGGACCCGAAAGCGGTACGGAAGGCTGGCAAGTCTCATCGCGCTGCTGTTGGTGGCGACCAATCCCTTAATGTACCAGTCCCACGCGGGACGCACGGGGGACGCGGACGCAGTGTTTCAACTCCTCTCCACTCTCGGCATGCTCTGTATGCTGGACAGCGAGCGGGATATCCGCCGCCTGTATGGCAGCGCCGTCTGTTTTGGCCTGGCGTTTCTGGCCAAGAGCGTTCATGCGGCGCTTATCCCCTTGGTCTGCCTGTTATACCTGGTATGCACAGGGCAGATCAAGAAATTACGGCTTAAAAATTATCTGCTGCTGCTGCTGTTCGGGCTCCTTCCGATCCTTCCCTGGGCAGTGGCAAGATACCTGCGGGACGGATCCTCTTTTTTCATCGGGATGTATGCAACGGACATACTGGAACGGGCGGCCCATACCCTCGTTGTGGAGCAGCCCCGCTGGTACAGCGCATTCCTGAGGCTCCCCCAAAATCCAACCGTCTATTTCTGTATCCTGATCTGCGCTATGGGGCTCGGCGCCAGGTTGATTACAAGAAACAAGCTGTCCAAAGAACATGTGGGGCTGGCCTTGTGGGCCGTTGTTCCGCCGGCTGTGTTTTGCCTGTCTCGGATTATACATACCTGGTATGTTATGACCATCCTGTTTGCCCTGCCCATCGCGGCGGGCATCTCGGTCGCGTTCTTGCTGAAAGGTCCCAAGCTTCGGCTTATAAAGGCCGCCTTCTGCGCGGCTCTTGCGGTTGGCGCGGCTTTTCAGGTGAGCGTCAGTTTGCAGGCGGTGCAAAACCTCCGCCCGGGGACTTATCAGGAGACCTTATGGGAATACCTGGACCGGGACTTCCACAGCGGCGTACACGCCTACGTTCAATACGGAGAGGGCGATGAACGGTGGTCGGATGTCACCGAATGGCCGGCCCACGACATGCTGTGCGCCGAAATGGCCGGCGACGTGATCTGCCTGAACGGCGGCGCGGATGCTTTTGAGCGGGATTCGGAAGATGCGCTCTTTATCGTGGATAAACTGGAAATCGACTATCGTCTGCTGGAATACTACCCGATTGTTTATGAAAATGCCTACTTGTACGTGCTGGAGAACTGAGGCGAGCGGCGCCGACAAACAGGAGGATTTTGATGATTAAAACGACGCGGTTGGCGAAAACCAAAAAGAGATGGATGTACTGGGTTTTATGGGGGATCCTTCTTGGAATCGGCGCAGTGCTTCTTTTCGTGAAAATTCAAGATCATGCGGTTGCCCTTTATGACGAGGCGCGCCACGGGATCAATGCCTATGAAATGTACCAGCGGCAAGACGGATTGGTAAATACCTATGGATGGAAACCGGATTATGTGAACCTAAAGCCCCCTTACTCCTTCTGGGCCATCATGGGCGGATATGCGCTGTTCGGGTTTAATAGCCTCGCTTTGCGGTATTACAGCGCGCTGTCCATGCTTTTGACCATGCTGATCGTATCACTTTGGGTGAAAAAGCGGTACGGGCCCATGGCAAGCCTTATTGCGCTGGCATTCTTTCTGGCGGACCGCATGGTTTATACGGATCATTTTTCCCGCGCCGGCGACGCGGACGCGCTGTATGTTTTGCTCTATACGGCGGGTATGCTTTGTATGCTGGACAGCCCGAGGAATATTCGCCGTTTATACGGAAGCGCCTTCTGCTTTGGGCTCGCGTTTATGACCAAAAGCTACCACGCCGCGCTGATTCCGCTCACCTGCCTGCTCTATCTTTGTATGACCCGCCAAATCAAAAAGATCAAAATCAAAAACTACCTGCTGCTCATTGGCTTTGGGTTGCTGCCGGTCGTCCCTTGGGCAATCGCGCGTTATTTTCGGGACGGCTTCGCTTTTTTAGGGCAGATGTTCGCTACGGATGTCGTTGAGCGGACAACAGTCATACAGTCAGATGATTTACTCTTTTATTTCAAGGAATTGACAGCGAGCCCCATATCGATCATGGGCTTCCTGTTGTGTGGGGGATTGTTGTTTTCACGCTGGGCAAGCCGAAATGCCGATGATTTGCGGGCGTCCCCGGATGAGAGAACCTCCGGCGCCATCGGGCTGGCGCTCTGGGTTTTCATCCCCCCCGTCTTATTTACCTTCTTTAGCTTCAAGGTTTGGTGGTATGCCTTTCCTTCGTTTCCGGGGCTTTATGCAGCCGGAGGCATTGCGGCGGCGGCGCTGTACCGCTCCATATCCCCAAAACGCCTGGCAAGGGCGTCCGCAGCCGTTGCCGTCATGGTGCTATTGGTCTATACCGGCATAAACCTGGTTCGTATTTTAAATACACAGAACACAAATACGTATCAGCGTGTGATCGGCGAGCTGTTGGAACGGGAGGCGGACAGCGGCGCGCATGTATATATCCAGTATGACGAGACCTTGAGTCAATGGTCCGACGCCGACCGGCTGTGCGCCATGTGGGCGGGAGACGCGCTTTGCTTAGACGGGGGCGCAAAGGCATTCCAAGAGGACGAAGAGGGCGGGCTGCTTTTTGTAAACAAAGAGGGCTTTGACGATTCCCTGCTGGAATTTTATCCGATTGTGGCGGAAACGGGTTACATCTACGTCTTGATGGACTGACACGGGCAAGTTGTAAAATGAAATGCCCAAGGAAGGGCAAAGAGGTAGCCCATCCACAATCAATCAGTTACACTGAAGTTGCATGACAACAAAGCAACCGAGGTGAAAGGGATGGGCCAAAGTAAGGATACCACAAGGAAGAGAAGATGGAAACAACTAACGGAGAAAGAGCGTTATAAAATCGAGGCGCTATCACAGCAGGGGTTAACCCCTGCTGTGATAGGAGCGTCCCTGTCACCAAGGCGTGATCGGCGGACGATAGAACGCGAGATCAAACGAGGGTGGACGGAGCAACGTGACAGTCAATGGCGTGAACGGCATGTATACCTGGCTGATGTGGGACAACGCGTCCATGATGAGCGTGTCGCAAACAAAGGGCGTGGGCTAAAAATCGGGCATGACCACAAGTTGGCACGACATATCGAAGATAAGATTAAGGACGAGCAATGGTCGCCAGATGCTGTCATCGGGAGCATAAAAGTAGAGGGCTTGCAATTTGAAACGAGCATCTGCACCAAGACGGTTTACAATTACATCGACAAGGGGATATTTGCGGGAATCAGCAACAAGGATCTATGGGTAAAAAAAGATGGTACGAAGCGAAGTTACAGGCAAATTCGCACGGTTGCGCTAAACAACAAGAACGGCAAGAGCATCAGTGAACGCCCGAAAGAAGCAAACGAGCGGACAGAGCAAGGCCACTGGGAGATAGATTTGGTTGTAGGTAAGCAAGGGACAAGAGCAGCGATATTGACCCTTGTGGAACGCAAGACCCGCAGAGCGCTGTATGTGCTGGTGAAGAACAAAACACAAAAAGAGGTGATAGCGGCTATCAAACGGGCAAGGCGGCGTGTGGGTGGTGACTTTGCCGATGTGTTCAAGACCATCACGGCGGACAACGGCAGCGAGTTCTTGGATAGTGAAGCAATTAAGAAAGCGGCTCGGTGCGGTGAAGTCTATTATGCTCATCCATACAGCAGTTGGGAACGTGGCAGCAATGAAAACGGCAATCGAATACTTCGCCGGTTCGTTCCAAAGGGAACAGACATAGGCAACCTCACAAAAAGAGAGCTCCAACGGATAGAGGATTGGGTGAACAATTACCCCCGCAGAATCCTCCACTACAAATCCGCTAACCAATTCGCAGCTTAATGTGACTGGTGAAATATCTGGGCATTTAAACTTGCAATTCACATGATGGACTGACACGCAAAAAAACATTGCGCCGCAACCTCTGTTGTGCTATACTTCTCTGGATTACGCACCTTTGTCGATCCCGCGGTTGTGCCGAAATCACGGTGTCCGTGCGGAGACGACGCAAAGGGTGGAAAAACAAGGAGGAACCCCTATGGCAGTGATATCCATGAAGCAACTCTTGGAAGCGGGCGTACACTTCGGACACCAGACCCGCCGCTGGAACCCAAAGATGGCTCCCTTCATCTTTACTGAACGGAACGGCATCTATATCATTGATCTGCAAAAAACCGTCCGCAAGGTGGACGAAGCTTACAATTTCGTCCGCGATGTAGCCATGGAAGGCAAGTCCGTGCTTTTCGTGGGCACGAAGAAGCAGGCGCAAGAATCCATCGCGGCCGAGGCGTCCCGCTGCAATATGTACTTTGTCAACAACCGTTGGCTGGGCGGCATGCTCACCAACTTCCGCACCATACGCACCCGGGTGGACCGTCTGAACCAGATCGACAAAATGGAGCAAAACGGTCAATTCGACCTGTTGCCCAAAAAGGAAGTCATCAAGCTGCAGCATGAACGGGAAAAGCTGGAAGCCAACCTGGGCGGTATCCGGGAGATGAAAAAGCTTCCGGGAGCGCTGTTTGTGGTGGATCCCCGCAAGGAGCACATCGCCGTGGCGGAAGCGCGCACCCTGCGGATTCCTATTGTAGCGATCGTCGATACCAACTGCGACCCTGACGAAATCGATTATGTAATCCCCGGCAATGACGACGCAATCCGCGCCGTGAAGCTCATCGCCGGCAAACTGGCCGACGCGGTGCTGGAAGGCCGCCAGGGAGAGCAAAGCGACCCTGAAGACGCCCCCGCCGAAGAAGAAGCCATCATGGCTGAAGCATAATCCGAATCGTTAATTACAGGAGAACAGCCCTCCTGAAACCCCCCTGTTTTATTATGGAATCGTGAACTCATCAGTTAAGGAGAGATTAGGAAATGGCAACGATTACTTCCCAGATGGTCAAAGAGCTGCGCGAGCTGACCCAGGCCGGTATGATGGACTGCAAAACGGCGCTGGTGGAAGCTGCGGGCGAGATGGAAAAAGCCGTGGAGTGGCTTCGGGAAAAAGGCCTGGCCGCCGCCGCCAAAAAAGCCGGCCGCATAGCCGCCGAGGGCATGGTGGCAAGCCATATCAATGAGGACGCCACCGTGGGTGTGATTGTGGAAGTAAACTGCGAAACGGATTTCGTGGCTAAAACCGATCGTTTTAAAGATTTCTGCAAGGATTTGGCCCTGCATATTGCCACCGCCTCCCCCGCCGATGTGGATGCCCTGATGGGGCAGCCCTTTACAGCCAATCCGGAAAAAACAATCACGGACCTGGTAAGCGACGCTACCGTAGCCATCGGTGAAAAAATCAGCATCCGCCGCTTCACCCGCTATGAAACACAAAGCGGCGTTGTGGAAAGCTATATCCACATGGGCGGGAAAATTGGCGTTTTGCTGGAGATCAGCAACGACACAGCCTCTACGCGTACCCTGGATACCTTTATGGTTTACTACCATGACGTGGCCTTGCAGATCGCCGCCGCACGGCCTACCGTAGTACGCAAGGAGCAACTTCCCGCCGACCAGTTGCAAAAAGAGCGGGAAATCTTCCGGGCTCAGGCGCTTAACGAGGGTAAGCCGGAGAAAATCGTAGATAAAATGGTGGAAGGGCGCATTGAAAAGTATTACAAAGAAGTATGCCTCCTTGAGCAGCCTTTCGTGAAGGACGGCGATAAGACCGTCGTTCAGCTTACCAACCAGGTGAGTCAAGAAATCGGCGCGAAAATCGATGTGGTGCGTTTTGCGCGCTATGAGCGCGGGGAAGGCCTAGAAAAGCGCCAGGATAACTTTGCGGACGAGATCATGGCTTTCCGGGGTTAAGGCTCAACCCTATGCCTGCAAGCAGCGGCACGCAAGCGACGCTTGCGTGCCTTTTTTAAAGGAGTGATATCATGCCGGGCCATTACCGCCGCGTGATCCTCAAGCTCAGCGGAGAAGCGCTGGGAACGGACGGGAGGCCGTTTTGCCACGATAAGTTCGTGCGGATGGCCCAAGTCCTCGCAGAGGTGCCGCGCATGGGTATACAGACCGCCGTTGTCATTGGCGGCGGCAATGTATGGCGGGGCCGCCGGGGCGATTCTCTGCATATGGGCGCGGTGGCTGCGGATCAGATGGGTATGATTGCCACCCTGCAAAACTGCCTGTATATGCGGGACACGCTGACCCACCTGGGCTGCAAATCCCTTGTAATGAGCGGGGTAGATATCCCTCGCTTCGCGGAAAACTACAACACCGCCGCCGCCCTGGAGCGCTTGGAGCAGGGCTATATCCTTCTGCTGGCCTGCGGCTTGGGAAACCCTTTCTTCTCAACAGACAGCGCGACGGTTCTGCGCGCCGTTGAACTGGAATGCGACGCCATCCTCATGGCCAAAAATATCGACGGCGTGTATACCGCCGACCCTGCCATCCATCCCGGCGCCGTCCTGCTCCCGGACCTTCGCTACGAGGAGGCGGCTGAACGGGACCTCAGAGTGATGGATGCCGCGGCCTTCATCATGCTGCGGGATAACAGCGTGCCCCTGGTACGGATTTTTGGCATGGAGCCGCCTGACAACGTGCTGAAAGTGCTGGCAGGCGACCCGATAGGCTCTTTTCTGCACCCCTGAATTGTCACCATACCCCCATTTACAACAGAAAAATCACCGAAAGGATTTTCATGCAATATATCAAAAAACTCTTTCATCCCCGGGATCTCACCCAGGACAGCCCAATGCGGGGGCTTGTCCTGTTTTCCGTTCCCCTTTTGATCGGCAACTTGGCCCAGCAGCTATACAGTACCGTAGACGCTACGATCGTAGGCCAGTATATCGGCGACGCGGCCCTTGGGGCGGTGGGGCTCAGTTTTCCTGTCCTCAACCTAATGCTGGCGCTCTTCATGGGCATCTCCACCGGCGCCAACATTGTGGTATCCCAATATTTCGGCGCCCATAACCGGGAATCCTTAAGCCGTTCCGTGGGCTCCGTCATGCTGCTTACCCTATGGAGCAGCCTCCTGATCTCCGCCCTGGGCGTGATCATAACCCGCCCGCTCTTGATTTTACTGGGCTCCCCCGCTGAAATGCTGGATTTGGCTGCGGATTACCTGGTGATCATCTTTATGGGCTTAACCGCCTGCGCCTTTTATAACATATTAAGCGGCATATTACGCGGCCTTGGGGACAGCGTCTCGCCCCTTCTGTTCCTGCTGATTGCCGCCGGGCTTAATATCGTTTTGGATATCCTGTCCGTCACCGTCTTGGGTATGAAGACCAACGGCGTGGCCTGGGCCACGATCATCTCTCAGGCCATCTCCGCGCTGCTCTGCTACCGCAGGCTGCGCTCCATGGGACAAATACTGGATGTAAACCGGCAGACCTTGAAGCTGGACAGGCCTATCACCCGGCGAATCATAAGCCTGGGCCTCCCCGCGGGCGCAACCCAAATGATCTTCTCCCTCAGCATGTTACTGATTCAATCCCTCACAAATACCTTGGGCCCTCATGTGGTAACCGCCAACACCGTCACCATGCGGGTGGACGGCTTTGCCATTATGCCCAGCTTTACCTTCGGCATCGCCGCCACCACCTTCTCCGGGCAGAACGTAGGCGCCCGCCGCATGCACCGGGTGATACAGGGAACCCGCGCTTCCCTGATTCTCGCGGTATCAGTCTCAACCGCGCTGGTAGCCTGCATCCTGCTTTTTGGTGAAAGCATCCTGCGGATTTTTACCCAGACGGAGGAAATCATTACGCTGAGCCTGAGCATGCTGCGCGTACTGGCCTTCGGCTACATCGCTTTCAGCGTTACCCAAGTACTGATGGGCGTCATGCGGGGCGCCGGGGAGACGGTAATCCCCATGTGGATCAGCCTGATCACCGCGATAGCCATCCGTCTGCCCCTGGCCTACCTGTGGGCAGCCCTCAGCCGCAGTCCCCGGCATCCCGCCGGCGACCCCTTATGCCTGTACGGCTCCCTGCTAACAGCATGGGTCCTTGGCGCCGCCCTTACCACTTTTGTCTTCCGGAGGGGCGGGTGGAAGCGCAAATGCCATTTTGAGAACCTGAGTCCTGCCGCTCAGGAAGGAGATACATGACGATGAACATGAAACAGAGCATTGCCCAGCTGATTTGTCAGGCCATGGAGCGCTGTTATCCGGCCGCGGGCGGGTTTCCAAACGGGCAGGCCCTATCCGGCTATCTGGAAGTTCCTCCGGAAAAGGACATGGGTGATTACGCCTTCCCCTGTTTTAGGCTGAGCAAGGCGCTGCGCCAGGGTCCCTCCCAAATCGCCGGAACCCTGGCGGCAGCCATATCAGCACCGGATCTGTGCGAGGCCCGCCCCATGGGCGGGTATCTCAATTTTTACTTCAACCGGGCCAATTTTGCCCGTCAAACCTTGTATGAAGTACTCAGCAGGGGCGACGCCTATGGCGGCAGTGACGAAGGCCGGGGGAAAACCATCTGTATCGATTTTAGCAGCATCAACATTGCCAAACGCTTCCACATAGGCCATCTAAGCACCACCATGATCGGCCATAGCCTGCAGCGCATCTACCGCTTTTTAGGTTACCATACCATTTCCATCAACCATCTGGGGGATTGGGGCACCCAGTTCGGCAAACTGATCTCCGCCTACAGGCGATGGGGCGACCGGGACCAGGTGGAACGGGATGGGGTGGAAGCCTTGACCCAGCTATACGTACGCTTTCACAACGAAGCGGAAAGAGATCCCTCCTTGGAGAACGAGGGCAGGGCATGGTTCAAAAAAATCGAGGACGGAGACCCGGAAGCCGTCGAAATCTTTCGTTGGTTCAAGGCTTTGACCCTGCGGGATACCCAGCGGGTCTACGACATGCTGGGCGTGACCTTTGACAGCTATGCCGGCGAAGCATTCTACAACGACAAAATGGATCGGGTCATCCAGGAACTGACTGCTAAAAACCTGCTGACCGTAAGCGACGGAGCCTCCATCGTGGATTTGGAGGACAGCGGTATGCCTCCCTGCCTGATCCTAAAAAAGGACGGAGCCACCCTCTATGCTACCCGTGATATCGCGGCGGCCCTCTACCGGATGGATGCCTACCGCTTTGATAAATGCCTCTATGTGGTGGCCTATCAGCAGGATCTGCATTTCCGCCAATGGTTTAAGGTGGTGGAGAAAATGGGCTATGCCTGGTCCACGAATTTAATTCACGTAGCCTTCGGCATGATCTCCTATGAAGGACAAACCCTTGCCACCCGCAAAGGGCATGTGGTCTATCTGGAGGACCTTTTGCGCCGTGCCCGTGGCCGGGCTCTGGAAATCATCCGGGAAAAGAGCCCGGATTTGGAAAATCCCGAGGAAGTGGCCGCTCAAGTGGGTATCGGCGCGGTGATCTATGCAGATCTGCAAAACAACCGCATCAAGGACATCGACTTCTGGTGGGACAGGGCTCTTAACTTCGACGGGGAAACCGGCCCCTATGTACAATACACCCATGCCCGCTGCTGCTCCGTGCTGCGCAAGGCGGCGTCCCCGGATGGGGCGCCTCCGGAGCCTGATTATTCAGGACTTTCCGACGACCATGCCCAAGAGGTTCTGCGGCTTTTGTCCCGCTTCCCGGAGGCCGTAAAGGAAGCCGCCGACCGTTACGAGCCCAGCATCATTACACGCGCCCTGACGGAAATTGCCAAAAATTATAATAAATTCTATTATGAACA
>Ga0082212_10006106_pt1 | contig 16262 bp, 11 predicted proteins | sample TergutNt197P3_FD_71548 | JGI IMG/M metagenome (GOLD analysis project Ga0082212, IMG submission 71548) | Neocapritermes taracua P3 segment gut microbial communities from Petit-Saut dam, French Guiana - Nt197 P3 | ecosystem: Host-associated > Arthropoda: Insects > Digestive system > Gut ... | reverse complement strand
TGGCATAATTATGGGAAAAACTGATTTTCAGTCAGTAGTGTTCTGTTGAACAGCACACAGTTGAAGTTCGTATTGTCTGAGGGAAAAATGGACAAAAGGTTCAAGTGAATAGTGCCTGGATTTCACAGCACATGCTTTATTAACTAATTATAAGACTGAATTAATCAGTTATTAATAATTTTACTGAGAAACATGCTGTGGTACTTTGTACATATGATATGCATGGAATGCTGCAACAGAACTCACCTCATTGTTACATTGTTAGAACTGTACATCATTATGAACATTTTAGTAATGGAAATTTTGTTTAGAAATGTGCAGCAGTTGTGAGGGGCACAGTTGAATTGAAGGGAGTGTAAATGTACTAATTATTTCTTGTTCTTTCCAGCTTTTGATAAAAGATCCGCATGATCGGTTGGGTGCCTACGGCCGGCTCGACAGTGTAAGAGAACAGCCGTTCTTCAGAGGTATTGATTGGCGTGCCCTACGGGAGAAGAGAGTGAATCCGCCACAGAAGCCGATGACCGTGATGGTAAGCAGCACAGACTCTGCGTTCATTTCCTGTCATAAGCAGTTGCTGTTAACATTACATGTTAACTAGGGAAATAAGAATTTTATACCAAGCACCCCTTTCGTATAGTAGTGAATGTTGATAGAACATGTGGGTTGGGGGCTTTACATATTGGTGGGTACAGCATAGACATTTGCATTTGTGTGTGAGCATGTGTTTCTTGAGTAAATTAGGTACTGAATAAGTGCTTTCTATGTTTGTATAAGAATTCAGATTGCTGTGAAGCATAACATTTTTGTATGAGTGTCACATCAGCAGCTATATTCTGCTTTAGGTAACTGAAATTGTTTGACTCTTTCTAGAATAAGTTGTCACATTTCAGGTAATTTTAAATATAACTGACAAATAGGGTTTAGAAGGCTTTGTTTTCTGTGATATTTGTTTGTTTATATATGGCCCTGTGGGATGATTCATTCCATTTGTTGTAAGTGACACAATGTGTGATTGTATTCTGGCAATATTTAAATTGAACACTGAAAAGAGAAAAGTAAATGGTAGTTCCACATGATTTGTAAAAAATCAGAGTTGTAAGTGAAGATGCCTTTCGTCAACGGTGGTTACGTGTAGCTTGGTAGCTAGGGATCACTTTCTTTATATTCAGGGTAGAGGGGTGTCAAATGTTGTACCATGGATATGGAAATAGCATGTTTGTTCAGAACCTAAGCTAACCGATATCCTGCAGTTTAATTAAATGCACATAAATATGTCACATTTGTTATGGACTTTTTGCTCCTTTGAACCTGACCAAAGGCATGGGAAGTGCCCAAGACGTGCAAGTGAACAAGTAAACAAATCCATGAGAGTTTAACTATAACGAAATTTAATAAATGACCTCGGTAAAAGTTGAGTAAGTAGTTTGCTATAAGAATTGTGCTTAGTTTTTTGTTTGAGAGAAGGTAATTTTAATGCTAAGCAAGTACTGAATCAGCATTGTGACTTGTTGATATGGATAAGCCGTGGTTGCATTTTATGTACCATTATGAGCTCCATAAGTTTTCCTCTGTTAAGTGCCCCCTGACAAGTTGTAAATTTAAGTAAAAATTTGCTTTTTTATGTTTTCACTGTATTGCTTATCTGTTTAATTACTAATTAATTAATCACTGGTATCACTAACAGTAAACTGCAGCTGTACAGTTCAGGGCTTCTTTCTGTAGGTTGGGAACCCTTAAAGGAAGTAACATGTGCTTGCATTCTTATACATTTGTTTTCTCATTACAGGAAACTGAAGAAGGTCTAACTTTTGATGACCTGTTACAACCTGATCATGGAACTTGCCGCATCAACCAAGAGGAATTTGATGGTTTTTCATATGTAAATCATGGTGTGCCGCAGTGATACATCGGACGGCCACATATATGGCATGCAAGAATCAAGCATTGGTGAGTTGAGTCAGTCTCACCCGTGTCACATACTAGCTGTTCCATTATTCATTACATGATGCTACGAATATTACTCAGTTTTTTCACGGCATCAGGTGCACAGCTGATGACGTGAGATGGCACGCCACATGATACCAACAGTGATGTGACCGTGACAGTAAGGCTACATGATACTTAGGTTAGAAATTACCTACTATAAAGTGTAGCAGCCTGATTACTCTCTTTGTAAAGCCAGTAGCCCCAGTGAGGATGTCAGGTTCCAGAGTAAACAAGTGCCACACAGTTATGCATTCACTGTCCACTTCTTCAGCTGTGGACCATCTCAAAGGATCTCCGGTAATGAAGGTATTTGTCATGAACCGTAGTTCTGACAGTAGCATGAAGACCCCACACGCAGAAAAGAGATAAGGGGCACTACAGATCGTTATTATATTGAATACCAAGGTAGAGTTTCACTGTTATAGACAGTTGGTTCAGAGTGGGAACTGAGTGCATTAGCAGTAGTAGGTGGGGGTGTAAGCAGAGGTGTATGACTGGTCTTAGCTAGTCTGGGCTGGTTCATCATAAAGGGTAGGGAATTCAGGCTATGGGTCTTAGCAGGTAAGCAGTGCTGAAGTGAGGTTCCTGGCCTGATGGTTGAAGCAGTGGATGTCAGCAGGATAGCAGTGGTATTAGAGCCTGCGTAGAGTATTTTTGATGGCTTGTGGCAGGGGGGTGAGGCTGGGCAAAGGAGCAAGGTTAGCCTGGTTAGGCAGGGCAGCCAGGACTCTAGTTCGGTTAGTTCTGGATGGCCCAGATATATGAGGATTCATAAATTTGTGGAGGCTAGAAGTGCCTACTGAAGCTCCTACCAGCAGAATGGCATAAGCAACAGTGAGCAGTTCTACATGAGGTTCCTTACGATATGCAATTATGTGCAGATTTTAATAATTGTTACTATTTGTTGACAGGACTGAAATATCCATCAAGAGGAACTGTTGCAGCCAACAGGATGCCATGTGGGATTTGAGGCTTCTTAATCCTTGGAGATGTTGGGAATTGCTGACATGGTGTTGCCTGACGGAAGATATGAAAGTGCAGCAGCACTAGTGTGAAGTTCAGAGCTTGGATGAGTATTTTTTGTTTTTCATACCGTGCATTTTCCCACATTCCATATTGTTAAAAAACCAACAAAATGCTCTCATTAAATTACAGTAAAATAGCTTTGCAACACGCTTCATATCATGTTCCAACAGCTACATGTTTTGGTATCAGGGATTTTCTCAGGAATTAAGTTTTTTAGGTCCGTCATTTATTTCAGGCACTCTTCACACACATTTATGTCATAAATTTGAAAGCATGAAAATATTAAAATTCAAATTAAATATCCATATTGCTGCAGTAACAATACCAAACAGTGATATGCCTTCTCTGTTTTATATCCATAGACGTATTTCCATACCAGATTTATGGTTTCTTTGCAGAGGGGGTGAGATATGATGTACATATGTGTGTGCACTGGAGAGGACGTTGGTACCGTGCCAGCAGAGGCTGTGTGTTTCAAGAGAGTGTACATGAAGTCATTATCTTCAACAACTCTACTCTTTATTGTTCGAGCATTTCATAGAAACTCCCTCCCATACATTGTTCAGTTGAATAACAGTTTATTTAAATGTCAGTTACATTTAATCTTCGTAACATGACAAAATGTAAGGTAATGTTACAGTGATTTGCATGTTTGTATGTAAGTATGTATATATATTAGTATAGTTATTTGATTTTTGAAATGAGTGACTAGCGGCAGATGCTGAATGTTTTCTTTTTCCCAACCTTCATACAGGGAGATAATTAATCGGAAAATACAGTGTTATGACAGGCAACTTGCTAGTCCCATCTTCAAGACCTGTCAATGGGCACACGTTTTTGATGACAGGACAGCCAGTATACAACAAAGACATAAAGTAACAATTTATGCATAGCATATATCAGTCGTAACACAACTGTAATGTATAACTAAGGTATCCACATCAACTACATGTTCCGGCTACTTAGACTTGGCCATCATCAGGTTTGATACACATGTTGAAGAAACTACATATTCAATGCAATACAAGTCACAACTATCAAAACTGTACAATATAGCGTAATATAAAGTAATACAAAAACAATCATTAGTGTCAGTTTATAAGTGGAGGGACGAGATCTCGTTTACAGGAAATTGGGTGTATGTGTCTAGTTGCCAGTGGCAGGTGGGTGGTGGCAGAGAGTCACAATTGATAGCACCTTTGGCTGTGTGGTCACCATGGTCTGCACTGTGTGGCCAGCAACTAATGGTTATATTGTTGTGACGAATTTTTCCTGTTCCTTTAATATCGTGCTGGTACGTTTGGTGGAGGTCGGTTGTCGGTGGTGTATAGAGGCGGCAAGTTAGGTGGCTCCACCAGTTGTTGCTGGCGTCAGAGATTCCATTCCTTTTCAGAGGAAGACTCTTCCCCCCTTTGAGCTGTTGTTGTGTGCGACAGTCACAATTTTAAATTCTGTTACATTTCAGTGGTTGTAGAGCGAGAATGTCCAAATTACGACATTTAGCACTTTTAGTTGTCACAGATTCACTATTAAATGTTCGTTATATCGTGTTAGATTGTGGAGGTGGGTATGGGGAGTCACTCATTTTGGGGTGTTATTGTTATGCTATTCCAAATGTTCACTGTCGTTGAATTACATTTCTATCAGTGTGTGGTGTTTCCTTTCCTGCTGTTTGAACAAGGGAATACTGAATTATGGTCCCATAATTCAGTATTCCCTTGTTCAAGACAACGGATCTCCACCAAAACCGCCATATTAAAAGAACAGGAAAAATTCTTCACGACACTATCCATTAGTCGCTGGCCACACTGTGCAGACCATGGTAACTACACAGCCAAGGGTGCTATCTGTTGTGACCCTCTGCCACCACCCACCTGCCACTGGCAACTAGACACATACCCCCAATTGTTGTAAACGAGATCTCGTCCCTCCACTTAGGCTGACAATAATGATCGTTTTTGTATTACTTTATGTTACACTATATTGTACAGTTTTGATAGTTGTGACATGTATTGCATTGTATATGTGGTTTCTTCAACATGTGTATCGAACCTGATGATGGCCAAGTCTAAGTAGCCGAAATATGTAGTTGATGTGGATACCTTAGTTATACATTACAGTTGTGTTATAACTGATATATGCTACGCATAAATTGTTACTTTATGTTCGACATACACAACGGGGATGTTGAACATAAAGTAAAGTGCTTTACATCAATGTATGATCTTAGCTCAAGCTTTTACATAGAGATTTACACAAGCCAACTTCCAGATATGGTTTTTGAATTTCTGGTTATTGAAAACTTACGCGCTGTTTATTTATGGAGACATACAATAATAATTCACAGTATAAAAATTTGTTAAAAATGTCAACACCCTAGCTTAGGTCAGAATTGCACATTTTTACAAATTCCTCATACCTAATGTTATCAGTATTCTGTTACTGTAGAAGATGTATATAAATTTATATATAATATTATATAGTTATGCATATTTTAACACAAATCTCTTCACCCATGTTTGTTACAGAAATATTTTGAACACCATGGCAGAAGAAGAAGCAGCAGCAGCGGTACTCTTCTCCACAACTGGCCATTTTCAAGGCCACATTCTTCCTTTTCAGGGCAAAACGTTTCTTTTTTGGGGTAACACTGGCTCTTTTCAGGGCCACAGTTATAGAGAGAAAGGTTGTAAGGTACAATATTATTATATTTTACTGTTAAAAGGGGAACTTTTAAACAGTACATTATTATGAGGTTTTATATTTGGGTGGTCCAATGCTGTGATATTATGCGTAGCTAGAAAACACAAATTCCAGATAGCTCACATCCCTATCTGGACTAGTGTCTCGGATGTGGATATGAAATTCTGCACAAGCGCTAGGGTTACATATCCCCCCTCCAGTCCTGTGCCTCACCGTGGCGAGGGGGTGTAACAGTGAATGGTGCCTGCTTCTGTGTGGACATGTTGTAGACATCAGGAAAATATTTCAAGTGCTAGTAGGAAGACTGCATAGTTTTAAGGTGGCAATTTGAATATACATCACTAAATGGTGAAATAATTTAAAATTTCTTTTCATATTTCACACATTTACTAGATATGTGTTAGTTGGAACTTGTTCATACCCACTATATTTACATACAAACTTGTCCAAAAACTTTATGCTAATTGGTCAGCCAATCGTTTTTAACACTTGCAGTGTAAATGAGTCATAAACTGCAATAGGATTTTAATGTATCTTGGACAAGAAATGTTTGATTTAATTCTCTGTATGTACTTTCCACATGAAGAGACATCCTTCACTGGCCAAAGCAGGACATGACGAAAGCTTGAAATGCAATGATGTTCCAATCAAATACGTAGATTGAGTTTTGTAATTTAAAGCTGGCATGTTTAATAAAGTGGATATTTGTAGGAAGTTGCTACATCTTACAGTTTTTGTAAGATCTTGCATTCTTTCTCTGAAAGACAGATAAAATTTGTGACTTAGTAAGCCATACTATTCTGTGAAACATAAGACAAATTTTAAAATAATTCTACAGCTAGGATTTCAAAGCCCAGTTGGATCACGGTAAGTGGCAGTCTCCGGTCTCAGCCACTTTATCCTAGGGACTTAGACACTGATGCCCTTTGAATAGAGGGGTTTTGGAGTGGGTCCCCTTATTCTGGGGAAAGTTCTCTTGTCCCTACCGGGTTTACAATCCCGCTTTTCCCAGTTTGTGGCCCAGTCACCATACTGATTGCACTATCCTAGCTCCAAATTATATATATATATATATACATACTTAATTTATGATGATATTGATGAATAATTTTTGGAGAAAATGCAGATATTTTGATAAGCCTTCCAAATTTTATCCGAAATTCAAAGTTTGTACCTCAGAAGTGATTATACACATGTTATGTTTTCAATCTACTTTTTCCATGCTGACAAAATATAGCTGAATAATAAACTGTCACTCTGAGTGTATGTTCAGTCTTACTTCGTAGGTACTAGTGTGTTCATTCGTCTCGCAAAGCCCATGAAATTTGGGGGTTATTGTAGACAACTAAATTCTCCTGTTGGATATGACATTCTGATTGATTGATTGATTTGCACTGGGTTTGAGCCCTTATGGTCCTGATGCTCCTAGGCCTTATCGCCAAGCCCTTTGTGCTCCATAATCGGATATCAGCTCAGGAAACCCCTGTACCTTTACCAAAGTTTCAGATGGCCCCCAGACTTCAAATCTTTCAAGAAAGGAAGCCAGATATACTATCCTTTTGTCTCAAAAAGTCCTGGCAAGCGAATCCCACTCCAGTTTCCCCAACGGGGCTCATATGGAGAGAGATGCCTGCTTATAGAACATTTGTACATCTCTCTTGATATATCTCTTTATATCAAAGGCCCTAAGAAAAGAGGGGCCCCTATGGAAACAGACGCCCATTCCGGAGCCCTATTTAACATATCTTTCAGGGTCCCCAGTAAAGGAGCCCTCGCTCCAGGTCCCCCTCATGGAGTCCCATTAGAGAGAGATATGCCTCATTCCTAGAGCCCTCCTTCAATCATCATTCAAAGTCCCCTATATGTGAACCCCCTATTCTGATTCCAGGTTCCCCTCGGACATAAAGGGGCATGTATGGAGAGAGATGCCCGTATCTGGAGCCTTACTTAAACACGTCTTCCAGGGTCCCCAATAACGGAGGCCTTCCACAGTGGGCCTCTTCACAGAGAAACGCCCGATTCCTAAAGCCCTCTTCATCCATCTCTCAAAGTTCCCAGTAGACGAGCCCCCTTCCAGGTTCCCCAGCGGGTCCCTTATGGAAATAGATGCCTGTCTCCAGAGCCATTTCCACCTATCCCTAGGTTCCCCAACAAGGGAGTCCTACCTCCTGGTTCCCTTCACAAAACTCCCATAGAGAGAGACGCCCCACCTCCAGAGCCCGTTTCAACCGTATCTCAATGTCTCCGGTAGACGATCCCACTCCAGGTTGCCCAACTGAGCCCCCATGAGGATAGATGCCTGTCTCTAGAGCCTTCCTTTCATAACCTACAGGGCCGCCAGCAAAGGAGCCCCCTCTCCAGGTTACCCTAACAGAACTCCCATAGACAGAGATGCTCCATAGCCAGAGCCCTACTTTAGCTAATTCTTAAAGTTCCCGGTAGATTGACCCCCCTCCCCAGGTCCCCCAATGGGGCCCCTATATGGAGAGGCATCTGTCCCAGAACCTTCTTCCACACATTAGCCCCCGGCACATGAACCCCCTCCCAGGTTTCCCAGTGAGGCTCCCATGGAAAGAGGTGCCCATCTCCAAAGCCTTCTTTTATGCCTCGAGGTTCCCCTAACAGAGCTCCCGTAAAGAGAGGTGCTCCATTTCCAGAGCCCTCCTTCCACTATCTCTCACAGTTGCCTGTAAATGGACCCCCTCTCCAGGTTCCCCAACAGGACCCCTATGTTGAGAGTCACCCGCTATCGAACCTTCTATTTCCGATCCCCTGACTACAATTTGGATCTTGTGACACTGTGCTTAGTAAGTATTAGTACTGTGCTGTATTGTAACATTTGTCTGTGTTGATCAGTAAGGTTTCTTGCCACGTCCTAACTCTTGAGGAGCAGCAGCATTCCTAGAATTTAGATTGTTGTGTGTTGTGCTATAAAATGAATGAACAAATGTACTCCTCTTCAGATAAGGATGTTATTTGTGTGTGCAGTTGACATTTTTGTGCTCAGCAAAATGTTATGAAATTTTACATATTTCATTTTCCACAACAATGAAATGCATCTATATATTTTGTTTGCCAAGCATGGGTAAGTGAGCCGTTAACCTGAATAGAGCTAATGGTAAAATTCGTAATGTAGTTGCTACTCTTCTTCTGCTCCACCATTGCACTACTCATGTACCGCACCCAAAGTAGTGTTTCTTTCATAACAGACTGTCTGTAGAAATGACCAAAGTAAAGATACTGAATGGAGATAACATAATGACAGTCTGCATAGTGCATTTTGAAATAGAAATAGATTATAAACGTAATTCAGTTTGCCTTGTATTTTATGAACTTATGTCATCTGCACGTCTGTTAGTCCTACGCCATCAGGACTGAGGTTATGTGCAGCTAGCTTCAACTACTTATATTTCTATGTTAGTGTCAGTGTCAGTGCTGCATGTTTCTTTCACACCCTTATTATGACTAGCAACTTAATTCGCCTTTGACACCGTTATTGTAGTTGAATGGGTACAAATATTCAAAATTCAAGTTGAAAAGAATTTTGGAAATGAGAACTTCTGATCATAATATTAGAAAATGATGTACTGAGGTCACATGAGATGGTGACTTGGTTCCACTCAGTATTGTTTGGTTTGGTGGATGCTGCCACATCTGTCCCATTTCAGAGGCTCAGTCAGTAACACCAGTTTTAATGCTGGACTGTTGGAAGTGCCATATTATCAGATTCCAAACTGTTGGAGTTTCACTTTTTAAGCATATTAATAAGGTTTGAGCAACATAAAGACTATCTTGCATTGTTAAAAAGCCACCAGGTAGTGTTTATACTTAAATAAATACATACCAGGTCTTTTTAAGTTCTAAAATGTCTTAGAAAAAACATGTCTGTTGTACATAGAGATGTAATACTTACCTTACGGTGTTGCATATCACCTGTTTTATTATAAATCAATATAATAATAATAATAATAAAGAAACACACTTTGATTTTCTGTATTCCACGTATAAGTAGATTATGAACAATTATGGGTTGTTTACCCTCAGATTGGTTAATTGTTATGGACTGAATAGTATTTTTTCATGTTCCATAACTAAACCAACATCAGTCGTTTTTAGGGGCCAAACTTGTATTTCTCCCCTGTTTTTAGTGTCGCTCCACACAGTAATCCTCTCCACTGAAACATTATATTTGCATGCACCATGTAATTTGCTATAAAACTTTAGTAAAAAAAAATTGATTCTCTGAGCTGTACAATTTCAGATTATTGGGCCGAATATAAGAAAGTTCAGTAAATGATTGTGATCCACCCCCCAAATTTGCAGTTTCTGTTAGGAGCAGCTAGTGTGATTTCTTGCATGGGATTGAAAGAACATAGCCATGCCATTGTTTTTTGTTACTCATTTGTTTTACCAAAATTAATTCTGTTTTACTGGAATTTCTACCATTGCTCGAGAAATCAAAATTCATGTTAGAAGTATTCCTATTGTTATTTTGACAGTGTTTTTTCCAGCAACTGAACAACAGCCTTTAAATCCCAACATACCTGCTGACATCCGGGCATATTTTCATTTTAAATGCACTTGCTTGCACCTGAGTAGGGCATAATTTTCCTTTCCATTCTTGAAGAGCTTTATCTGACAGGTTATGGGCACCTTTTCACCTTATGAAGGTTAAATGAAGGGCATGTTTCATGCATTGGAGAAATATGAAGTACATACATGTGTACATACATATGTACATAGGTTTGGTTAGAAAGTCTCAAAGGATGAAACTGTGCAAAGTCTATACATGAATTGGAGGATAATGCTAAAATTAATTCCAAAGAAAGTAGGTGTGAAAGTCGTGACTAGTTTCAGTGGACTCGGTAGGCTCCGTCAGGCAGTTTTGAACTCGCAAGTGTACTGTTTGGCTCTGTAAAAGCAGGTGATGTCTTGAACAACATCTTGCAACTGCAGAAGGTTGTGTCTGCATTAGAGGATGACTTCCCTGACTTGTGCTCACAGATGAGCGAAAATGAAGTTGTGGAGCTTAGTGAACATGTGATGTTGGTAGACAACCAGCGATTACAGGAGCTAAGAAGAAGTGCAGAAGGTAAAATGCTGTCATTACCGTTTTTGTCACCACCAGCAACAGCACCACCACAACCGTCGTCATATATCCACATATCTCCCACTCTATTTTACAAGTCTTTTCTTATCTGATCTTTCCATGTAAACCTTGGTGTCCCTTGAAATCATTTACACACACACACATGCACACCACTGTTGAACCTGCATTTTGGCGCTCCAATATATTCTAGCCGCATCACTCAGAGCCCCCACTTTATCAGCTGAGCCAAAATAGTGCCACAGTTTTCATACTGCCTCCTAGAACTTGGTCTGAAACCGGTGAAATGGAACACATCTTAAATACCATGTGCTCCACAAACTTAACACCATGGAACAGAGTCTTTCATGAGAAGCCTCCCTCCTCAGATGGTCAAAAAATTACTTGCAATTTATGGAACCCAAATGTTCATTAGCAGGTATCAAAAGAGCCTACAAGAGCTGTACTCCACAATGCTTAAGGTAAAGTGCACATTGACTAGTTGAAACAAATGCAGACTTTGTGTGTCTTATGTAATCATAACTTTTTATACAGTAATAATATGTGACTGTGGTACGTACCAGTCTCAAAACATATGTCAAAATTCCACATGAATCCACCTGCTCTCATTTTTTAAATGTGACCAGCCTGAATCATGCAGCTGGGTTGCACTGTATGAATTCTTCATCCTTGGTAGGCAAAAACAAACCAGAAGATCAAAACACCAGGACAAGAAGGCATTAGCTCTTACACACCATATTTAAATCACTAAAATTTTTTATGCAAATACACAGGGAACACAACTGGTAACACACCACAAACCTATTAATAGGCTAAACCCTGGTCTAATCAGCAAGTAGGTTGTAGTAAATTTCTTTCTGGAATTAGCCGACACAAGTGTGTTTCAAAACGTTACTTTCATCCACAACATTCAGCAAGACTCAGGGTAATGCAGTAGACTTTGCACACTTGTTTGTAAAAGCTCTATACTTTTCTGATCACTGAACATTACTGTAATAAACATTACATTACAACACACTTTAAATTCATTCTATGGTAAAAATGGGATATTCTGTTGATGATAGCTGAAGTGGCAAGCCAAGAAAACAGGCAAAAGCTACATGATAAGAATGTATTATGAAGTTCCACGTATGAGTCTGGATTTGGCACTATTCTGGATATAATAAATTATCACTGATAGATAATGGATGCTGGTCCACAACTCTGGAACACACCTCACATTTTTAATATTTTGTTTTCTTACAACTAATCTACAGTAGCTGATTTATGTAATAACTTTATTCACCCTCTTGCACAAGAGAATCCAATAGTTCCATTAACTGACATCACCGAGTTAAAATTAAATAAATATATATACAAATGATATGACAGGTCACTCAGTTGGCACAACTGTACCTGTATGATGATGTGTCAGTGTAATCAAGAAATGTGTTGAGCTATTATGGTCATTATCAGGAAGTATCCTATGAAAAACAAAGGTGTGCAAGTCCTGTAATGCTCATTCTTGATTTAGACTCCAGTTTTCGTTGTAAGTTTGCCAATTTTTACTTTAGCAACCTTTTAACTTAATAAACTACAGTTTCGCTGACCAAATGACGTGTTATATCACTGTATACATAGTTAACAAACACAACAGGATGCCAACAATGAAGACAAATACATGAATGACCAGGCAGAAAAAATCCTGATGTTCATAGTGCCTAAAATTTTCATTGTGGTAGCTAGCCTTTTCTGAAGAAGTAATGTACTGAAGATTTCCTGAATATATGTCTTTAAGTTTTAATACACTAGACTTGTTCTTGTTCCATGGTGCAAAATGAAATTTCAGCCAATGTCTCTTGAAGCTGCAACACCAGTCAGCACTGAAGTACCAAAAATGTCTGTTCAGGACCCAACACACAATGGGACATGTTTGTACGCAAGCCTAAATGTACCAAGAAGTAAATAACTCTTTGGTGTTATCATTTATTATACAGTTTTAAATACTATGGCAACTCAGAAATAACCATTCTTATATACATTTTGTAATAGTGTGAAATTTCTGTGCAATTTTTCATATAATTAAGTTTTGTGAGCAGCATATATTACATTATGCCACTGCCCTTTAACTATTAACTCCACACAGCAGAGTCCTTGTGATTAAGAATAATGTATTTACAATTTATTCTTTTTATTTGCATCCTAGCATATAATTTTCGCAAGTGATGCACAGATCCAGAGAAACTTCACCAAGGCCTGTCTGTAATCAAATTAAAAATGCAAAATATTGTAACACTATAACAGGGGCAGGGATAGCTCTTTGACTTGGCTACAGGCTGGATCACAGAAGTCTGACTGCCAGCAGGGGTATGTTTCATTACCATGTTCCACACCAGTTCTGTGGTCCACTGGCTTCATATCCAATGTCTACCGATGACTCTTCGCCCATGTGTGAAGCAGACTGGGCATGGAGCTGTGCCTACACTCCCCATATGTTTTTACGGCACGGTGTTTAACTCAGCACAGATGCAACCCCTTATATAACATTTTAATATTGTGGAAAATCAGCAAATCTTAACAAATACCATCATCATATATCAAAAGAGAGTGCTTGACTCTGAGGATAAAGGCACTATGGTCTCCCAAAACCTCAGTAACTGTTTACCCAGAATACTTGAAATTTAGAACAACAATGCTGTCAGCAAGTATCTCCAAATGAGACTTGTCTGAATGCCAGATCTTTGCAAAACTTACATACAATACATATATGTAAGTAAATGTGTGAATTGTTTGAGTTAAGACTGAATGATGTTAACTTAACGTGTCTGGTACATTGAGCTGATAAGGTCAGCTCAGCACTGCATTTCATAAATACAAGTGGTTTATCAAATCCTCAACTCTGTATTATTAATTGTAAATTATGCCCTCCCCCTACCCACAATTTTGGTTGAGTAGAATACAGGAGAGCGTAATTCTGGTCACTTTCCAATCTGAAAAGAAAAACAAAGCATTGTATCTACTACATTACTGTAGCTATTAAAGAGAAGTCAAAACTTGTGCATTCAGGAACAATAGCCTTGAATGAATGACAAACCAAGTTCCAATAATTTATTCTAGCCCTGTTATTTATTACAGTGGTGTAATCTCACTGTATAAACAAACAATCACATCTTTAAAAAAAAGAACTCATTCTGACAGGTCAGAAAGTGGTTGAAATACATAACTACAAGTCTGTCTTCGAACTTCACTTATCACTCATAATATACCATAAATTAATGTACACACAGCAAGTAACATTCTCATGTCAGCATTTTCAGAACTGAGAAGTTCTGAAAATGCTGACATGAGAATGTTACTTGCTGTGTGTACACAGTCTCACTTCTCTCAAATCCGCATGCAAAAGTCACACCCACTATTTGTTGTTGCACACCCACAATGCACAAAGAAGTTAAAAGTCCCTCTCGGTCAATACAAAGTCATGGCTCCGTTCTAAACGCAGACAAGTTGCCTGACACTTCGTGCACACTAGTAAATTTTCTTGCTTTTCAATGGTAAAGGCATCTTTGGGAATGCTGAAAGTTCTAAATCTGAAAGCATACCATGAAATGGTGGCATCTTCTTTGATCATTGGTCTTTACACCAATATGGCAATCATCAGTGATGGCTCATGGGATTTTCTTAATGCAGGCTGGGGATATGATTCTTATATGATTAACGAGAAGGCCTAAAAGAGCATTTTTTCAGCAGTCACTCACCAACTTACGTAGTATGTTTAGGATAAAGAGCAGGGTTAAATTTTCTCACATAATATACTTTAAAAACCAGCAAAATGCACTAATTAAATTACAACAGAATATATCACAATACACAATTTCAGGTGCCAACTCCTACATGTTTTGGCATCAGGGGGTTCCTCAGCAGCAAAGATACGTAGATTCGACAAGTATTTCAGGCACTATTCACCCACACTTCTGTCATATAAGTTAAGTCTTAAAAAGTTAAAAATTCAAATTACACACCCACATTGCAGCAACAACCAATACCACACAATGATAAGCCTTCTCTACTACACATTTATAGCCTTTTAAATGTTAAAGGCATCCCTGGGAATGCTCAGAGTTCTTAATCTGAAAGCATACCATGAAATGGTGGCATCTTCCTTGATCATTGGACCTTAACAATTTCCTGGGCTATGCATACAGACATCTGTAGCAATATATATTGCTACATATGTTTGGAATGTAAGAAAATGCACAGAATGAACTACATAAAATTTCTCACACAAATTTGTATTCTGCTTGATGATGAAGGGGAAATAACTAAACCAGGGTATTTTATATTCATTGTTCCGTGCATCATAATATTCTATTGAAATAACCAACAGATGCAACTGTATGCAGTGAATTCACTGCATACAGTTGCATCTGTTGGTTATTTCAATAGAACTAAACCAGGGGTTGCACAATCTAAATTCTTAGTCTCAGTCTTCTCACTGAGAACTAATTGCAAACAATGATGCCCTGTAAATAATCACACTGTTCCTGTTCATATTTTTCTTCAAATTTCAGCTAATAAAATTAAAACATTCATAAATATGTCTTTGAAAACAGGTAGGTAAAAACAGTTATCAAATTTCCAGAGTTTGCAGCATCAGAAAAGGTAAACAGATACACAAATTTCACCTACAGCAAGCTTTTATTTAGATAATTGGTCTAATTTTTCTCAAAATTTCTGGGAGGGCTGCATTCCTGTAGCACTTATGGATGATCTGCCCCAACAGATCACTTACCCACACCAAAACATTTCGTGAGAATGGATTCCAAATTTTCATTCTCTGTGTTGAGAATCTGTTTCAGTGTTTCTCATCGTCTATCATGCAGAAAAGCTGATCACATATTCCTTCTTCAAAACAGCAAAAAAGTGTGATGTCAAAATGTACCGCCATTTTATTCTGCCTTCTGATGCATCACGCTGTCTTCAAACTTCTTTTACAGGCCTAAACAGATATGCCAAAACTCAGGTGTTTAGTCACTGGGTTCTCACCACAGAGACCTGGGGTCAGTTGTGAAGTAGCCCACGTGGAATTTTTGGTGGACAAAACAGAAATGGGGCATCTTCTTCCTTGCCATTTACTACAACACCACAGCTTCCACTCATCATCAGTGGCTGGTACATTTGGCCCATTTAAGGTTGAGGAATAAATTGAAATTGTTTAGCAAGTCTCAAAAAAATATAATGTAATATAAATAACATAGACAACCAACTAGTTGCAACAATAACGGTTATTAATAATTCCAGTCAGCTCAACATATTTTGGGCAATTATTTTGCCCATCTTCAGGAGCACTAGACTGTGTGTTACAGCTTGTGGTATAATGCACCCACAAGCTGTAACACATAGTCTAGTGCTCCTGAAGATGGGCAAAATAAATGCCTGAAACATGTTGAGCTGACTGGAA
>Ga0082212_10006105_pt1 | contig 16263 bp, 10 predicted proteins | sample TergutNt197P3_FD_71548 | JGI IMG/M metagenome (GOLD analysis project Ga0082212, IMG submission 71548) | Neocapritermes taracua P3 segment gut microbial communities from Petit-Saut dam, French Guiana - Nt197 P3 | ecosystem: Host-associated > Arthropoda: Insects > Digestive system > Gut ... | reverse complement strand
GTACGGCGGACGACCGAGGGCGGTCGTCCCTACAAATTTACCCAACATTTCATGCCTGTCTTTGACGCATATGGTCACGAAATAATAACCTGCGTCTGAATAATCATATTCCTTTAATCTAATGTTTTTCCTGACAGGCATCTCTTTGCTCATAATCGTCATCATTTCAATTTTTTCTACACCGGTAAATTTGGACAAACTCCTTCTTCCGGAACGACACGGGGGTCGTTCCCTACCCTTTTAAGGTTCTTTATATTATACTATGTATAATCACATGAGCAATACGGGGGAAAAGATTATGTCATCGAGTTTGCGGGACACAGCTCTTGAATTGGGGTATACTGACGCGCGGCCGGTAACCGGGCATCCGTTTGAGGTCTGGCATGACCGGCTTCGGAGCATACCGTTCGGGAAATCCTTTTCCTTTGAACATGACCCCGCGAAAATTTCGGGCTGGCCTGTCGAAGAAATCACTATCTGGGTAGCCGTTTCCCCGACTCCTCCCATAGAGGATTGGCCTGAAGACTGCGGCGAAATCAGCAGTTTTTATATTCATTCTCAAAAACGTATTTCCCGTTTTACCACCTGGGCACGGGCGGCCGAAGCGTCGGGATATGAAATAAAACGCGATGTAACGCTGCCCGCGCGCGCCGCCGCCATTCGAGCGGGGCTCGGCGTACACGGTTTGAATGGTCTAATGCTGACTCCGGGTTACGGCAGTTACGTTGATATCACATATTTATTGCTCCATGCCGCGCCGCCGCCGGACGCGCGGGGTCCTGAAAATGATCTGTCCGCCGGCTGCGGCAATTGCGGGGATTGCATAAAAGCCTGTCCGACCGGCGCCGTTTCCGAGAACGGAGTCGACGCTCTTGTTTGTCTTCGCAATTATATGAATCACCCGGAGCAGCTTCCGAGGGAAGACTATTCAAAAATGAAAAAGCGGATATTGGGCTGCGATAACTGCCAGCGGGTATGTCCGAAAAACGCCGCGCTCAAACGCGAACCGCCGCCTGCGGATATGATTGACGCTTTGAAGCTTGAAAATCTGCTGAACCAACCGGATATTGACCTGATGCTCAAATATATTGAACCTGCTCAACTGAACAAAACCAATATCAAGGCTCACGCCATTTTGGCGGCCGCCAATACCGGAAGGTGTGATCTTCTCGCCGAAGTCGAAAAGTTTATCGGCAAAGATGATATTGTGCGGGACAAATTCGCAAGATGGGCATCGGAACGCTTGAGGGAGCAGTAATCCTGACTTCCCGCCGTGTTTTAACCAAACCGCTTAAGCTTCCGCTCCGGGCATGGTTTCTCATTGAGCGCTTCGTTTTACGATGTGCGGTTTATGTCAGTCTCAGATAGCTGTTGACCTCTGTTATTATCTCGTCAAAATCACTGTGCAGCAGTTTTCTGTTCACCGTGCTAAGCAGCGTATCTATTTTCTCGGGCCAGTTTTTTTCGCCGAGTTCTGTCAGCACGTCCTTCACTCCCCTTCTGTCAAACACCTTACACGACGCTCTTACTGCCGCGAGTCTTTCCCGTAGATATCTTTCGTCCGCTTGAGAAACAGACTCATTTTTATTACTTTTATTTTTTAATGTCAATTCCTCAACAAGCGCGCTGAGCGAGTCGATAAAACGCTGCGTATCAGACGCGATTTTATCCGTATTGTTTTCTCTTCCGGCTATCTCAAGTTCAAGCGCCATATCCGAAATCTTCATTTGTCCGATATTGGCGAGTGCGCTTTTCATTCCGTGGACATTAATTATATAGGTCTTCATTTCATCTTCGGTGAAATCGCCTTCTTTTTTGTTAAGTATCTCAAGCTGTTCGATAGCTTTCTTTGCGTCTCTCGAGAAAATCTCGGCGAACCTCTGGCTTATGCCCGGCGCGGCGGCGACCGGTTCCGCCTGCTTTTCCGGAGTCAAATCACCCGTCGGTTTTAGTATTCCCGGCAGCTGTTTATCACGCACCAGCTTGTTGAGCACCGCGTTCAGCTGACGCAGGTCAATAGGTTTGGATATAAAATCGTCAAATCCGTTTTTAATAAACATTTCGGCTTGTCCGACCACCGCGTTTGCGGTCAAGGCGACGATGGGTTTCGCGTAACCCATCTCCCTCATTATTTTTACAGTCTCAATACCGTCCATTTTCGGCATCATGTGATCCATGAAAATGATGTCGTACTCTTTGCCTTGTTTGATTTTGTCTATTGCCTCAAACCCGCTTTCGGCGGAGTCTATCTTCAATTCATACGGTATCAATAATCCTCTGGCGACATAGATGTTGGTTTCCACGTCGTCGACAATCAGCACGCTGCCATACGGCATAAGCTCGCGGATTATTTGCGTATGACTGTTTGATTTGCTGTCTATCCTGAACTCCCGCAGGCTGTCTGCCATTTCTTTTCCCAACACTTCGGAGCCGTTTACGCGCTGCGGCAGTTTAACCGTAAACAGCGATCCTTCACCCGGTTCGCTTTTCACGGTCATTTCACCGTTCATCAGCCAGACTAATGTCTGGGTGATCTTCATTCCGAGTCCGGTCCCTTCGGTCGTGCGGTTGATGTCGAGATTAAACCGCGTGTATTCCTCAAACAGTTTATCTATCTGACCGGGCGTCATACCCTGTCCGGTATCGCTGACGGTGAACACAAGCGTCGCGTTTTCGCCTTCTTTTTGCTCGCAGGCTACTCTCAGCTTAACGGTTCCCTCCGCGGTGTACTTTATCGCGTTGGACAAAAGGTTATTGAGTATCTGTTTGATACGCAGCTCGTCTCCGGAAAACCTCAGCGGGATATTTTCGTCAGCTTCAACCTTGAACTCAATGGGTTTGCTTGCTATGCGCATCATATTTATCTGCGCGGTATCGTTTATCAGGCTGGCTATATCATATTCGGTAATAAGCAGTTCCAGCTTGCCCGCTTCGATCTTCGACATATCAAGCAGATCGTTGATTATTCCCAGCAGAAGGTTACCGGAATTGTATATCTTTTCAAGCGCTTCGCGTATGCCTACATCGAGCTTTTCGTTTTGAAGCTGTATTTCCGTTATTCCCAGAATAGCGTTCATCGGGGTTCTTATCTCATGGCTCATGTTGCTCAGGAACAGACTTTTCGCCTGGTTAGCCGCTTTTGCTTCCTCCATCGCGGCGACAAGCTGTTCTCCGCGCTGGATCAGTTCCATTTCTCTTTCACGGATTTCGGTAACGTCAAAAACATAGGCGACAATGGCGAAGCTCCCGTCATAGGGTATTTTTTTAAATTCTACGTCAAGTATCTTGCAGTTTGAGTTAACAATCAGTTCGGTATCAAACTTGACGACTCCTTCCTCGACCGTTTCTTTGAGTTTATCGATCAAGCTGACTGATTTTCGTCCGTCGGATTGATATTCAGGGATTCCGGCTGTCACAAGCCCGATGAATTCGGCAAGAAATTCTTCCTCTGAATCCAGTCCTATGAACATATACGCCGCGGGGTTGCAGTCAATCACTTTGAACTCGGAGTCGAACAGAATGTTTATCTGAGGGTTGGACTCGAACATAGCCGCTAATGTCAGCTGCGCCGATTCGAGAGCGTTCACCGCGTTTTCCGCCTTTTCAAGCGCGGCTTCAAGCTGCTGCTGCATGCGTATGGTTTCGGTAATGTCGTCCACACTCCCGACCACGCCCGTGATATTTCCGTATTCATCATGAATCGGTGTGGTTTTAGCGTGAAACGCTTTTCCGTCAATTTCGGAAATCCAGTCCTGCGAACCTTCGCTTATGGTTTGGTCAACTTTTTCGATAATATCCAAATGCCGGTTCTTCGCACGGGCGATGTTGAGGTTCTTTCCTTCAAGATAATCAGGGGTCACTCCTATTTCTTCAAGGTACAGTCCGTCAAAAAGCGTGATGACATTATTATTGTCAACACTCCAGATAACTCCGGCGTAGTTGGATATGACCGCCTTGATCCTCGCTATGTTATTGCTCAGATCCACCGTCATCTCCGCGACTTTTCTGTCCAGGCTTTGATTGAGTTTGCGGTTTCTTATGAGATAATAAATGGTCAGCAGCAGCACTATACATAAAGCAGACGTGGTAACAATCAGCAGCGTCACGTTCTGCTGCGCCATTTGTTTGTTGTAATCATATCCTCTGTTTGTCCATTCGTCGGACATCACGACGGTATTTATATAATGCATGGTTTTGTTTATGACCGAACAGAGGACCGCTTCGTCTATATTAAAGCCGAAACTTGAGTCCATTTGGATGCCAAAGCGGATGTTCAGTTTGAATCCCGGTTTTTCACGGTAGTTCTGCTGCATGAGCAGCAGGTAATCCGAACCCATCAGCAAGTCTATTTCGCCTTTTTCAAGAGCGTCGAGCATGTTATCCTGGTCGTTGAAATAAACTATATTGCTTGTTCCTTCTCCGGAAAACCACTCAAAATATTTATCTTCATACGCCGAATCCTTGATCAGACCGACCCTTGCCCTGACGACCTGATAACTCGCCAGAGAAGGATAGTCGGATTTTGACAGAAGCGCATAGTAAGCCGAGGCATAGGGTCTGTCGGACCATAAAAAGCTGTTCTTTCTTTCCTCAGAGCGAAGCAGCTGAGAAACCATCGACGCCTCGCCGCTTCTGAGCATTTCAAGAATCTCTGTCCAGGAAGCGTCTGTTTTGTTTACCACCTCGAAATTCATCCCGGTGAGAGCGCTTATTTCCGCCAACGCGTCCACCGCTATGCCCTGATATTCCTTTTCAGACCAGTTATAAAAGCTTACGGGATAGTTATCCTGTTCGAGAGCTACTTTGACGGCAGCGTCTTGCCGCGAATGTTCTTTTATATATTCCAGTTCCTCTCCGGTAAAGGATTTTTCAAGCTTGTGTCTCGAATAATCCATGTCGCCCTTTTTATATAAATCAAACAACAGATCAATGCCGCCCGAAACCAGATACCTGTTGACAACACTGATAACAGCTTCCAGCTCAGGGTTGGCGGTGGTCATTGAGACAGGCGTATATACCATGGGGAACATCTCTTTGGATATGATATAGTCATATTTATCAAACAGCGGATCTATCACCCCTTCGGTGATAAAAACGTCGATATCCCCCCTCTTTAGCTTTATCGCCGCGTCGTCAAACGAGTCAACCTCCACCACGCTGAAATATAGATCGGGATAGTATTCCCTCACATGTATTATGTCAATTGATCCGCTCAGCGAGCCGACGCGCAGTCCCTGCATATCCTTTTCGGTCATTATCTCATCGCTTGAATCACAAGCGTATACCCTAAGCGTGCGTTCGGCTATGGTGTGGGTCATAAAATAAACGTTCATCCGCTCCTGGGTCATGGTCAGATCCCCGGTGAAGTCTATGGACATGTCGTTTATTCCGCCTATCAGCGTCTCCCAGTCGTGCGTTTCAAGTATGAATTCCATACCAAAAAGATCTGAGAGAAGCTCGCAGAATCCCGCGGCGAAACCCGAATATGAACCGTCCGACAAAACAAACGCTTCCGTTTCCTCCATCTGTCCGTAGCTGAAGGAACCTCGCGACTCTCTGAGTGTTTCTATTTTTGATATTTCCTCATCGGTTATGCCCGGTATTTCCCTGTAGGATTTGATAGCGCCGATTCCGGAATCTCTGTTTTCGGCTTTGGCGCAGCTTACCGGAGCGATAACAAGCGCGACAAGAACAAAAACCGCCGTTAATCTCTTTAACATAGAGGCTCCTTCATTATCCGGCGCGGCCTGTTCCGCGCTTTAGTAGGTAATTTATAACTCCCGCATCCTATGCCTTAAACGCATGAAGCTCGGCGAACTGTCCGCTTATAGCGTAGAAAACTTCTACTATGTTCGGGTCAAATTGCTTCCCGGAGTTTTCCATTATTATTTTCATTGACTCTTCCTCCGAAAACGGGTCTTTATAAGAACGCTTGGATACAAGCGCGTCGTAGACGTCAACAATCGCCATTATCCTGCCCTGAAGCGGTATGTCCATCCCCTTTAATCCGTACGGATATCCATGCCCGTCCCAGCGTTCATGATGATAGCTCGTAAACATCCTCGCGTTCTGCAAAAACTCCACATCCCCGGTCCTGTTTACTATCTGTCCTATGATCCGCTCTCCCTCCATAGGGTGGGTCTTCATCGTCTCGAACTCTTTATCCGTAAGTTTTCCGGGTTTATTGAGAATACTGTCGGGTATGGAAATTTTCCCGACGTCGTGCAGCCGCGCGGACGAGACCAACGACTCCCTGTCCATACTGTATATCTCGTCGGCATAGATTCCACGCTCTATCATCGCGTTTATCAGCATTTCTATATATCTCGCCGTACGGTCGACGTGACCTCCCGTTTCTCCGTCGCGGTTTTCCACCATGTCCGCCAGCACAAAAACCAATCCGTTTTGCAGCTGCTGAAGCTGCGCCGTCCGTTCCCGGATTATCTCGTCGATATGAAGATGAGTTTTTATCCTGTTTAAAAGCACCGGGGCTGAAAACGGTTTGGCGACAAAATCCACCACCCCGAGCTCGAAGCCTCGCGCCTCGACCTCCGCGTCGTTTATCCCCGTCACAAACATGACCGGAATATCCGCGTACGCTTTATCAGCTTTGAGACGTCCCAACGCCTCAAAACCGTCTATCTCCGGCATCTCTATATCCAGCAAAATCAGATCCGGCTTTACTCTTTCCAGAAGAGCAAACATCTTTTTAGCCGACGGCAGCGTCATTATCATATAGTGTTGTTCCAGCGCCTGTTCGGCTAAAGTCAGGTTGATATCATTGTCATCCACTACGAAAATCATTTTTCGCATAACCGTGCATCCCCTTTATGTTGTCTAATAACATATTCTCTCTCTGTTTTTATCAACCTCTCCCCCGTATACAATATACACAAAGTTATATTTAAAATCAAGTTATTTCTTTTACATTTGTCATAGAAGTTATTAATAATAACAATATATACCGGTTTTTTATAAAATATATTTTCCGATAAACTGTTTTGTTGGCAGAGGCATGGGATATAAATATATGTCAGTTGCTTTAGCAATAATTACATATTGCCTTTATTTTGCAATTATTTTTATTTTTTATGTCATTTTTTCTCTATCTGTGACTTTTCTGTAACATATCCCGGCTATTATAAGTCAGAACACTTGATGACGGCGGCGCTGACGCCCCGGAGAAATTCCGAATTTATGGTTATTGCCGACTGCCTCACCGAATGTTCATGCTCTACCATCCACCCTCCTTATTGTTTTTTTATTTTGATTGTTCCTCTTTATGTTATATTTCAAACCGCCGCTTAGAGCGGCGGTCTTTTTTTGTTGCGGGTAGACAAAATGGGCAATTCGTCTACATATCGACGTTACGGTTTAGCGGTTTTTGTGATGCAAATGTTTCTTGATTTATTCGTAAGTCCATAGTATAAAGAAGTATGATGATTTCTATTGTGCAAGGTGTTGAGTATGAATTTTGATTGGATAACGCCGCAGGAAGCCGCCGGAAAATGGGATATCACAGATAGACGTGTTCAAGCGTTGCGCGCTAACGGGCAATTCGAAGGATTAATTAGGCTAAAACGCGGTTGGCTAATTACGAAAGATACACCAAAACCACCTGATAATAGGCGCAACAATGGGCGTAAGTCTACGAATGATAATCGGGAGTGAAATTATGGGTAAGAAAAAACAAGAGCTTGCCGTGCAGGGTGAAAAGCAAATTGATGAAGCGGTATTGTTCAATCGCATTTCGTCAATAATCGAAACCCGAAAATTACGCGCCCAAGTACAGGCAAATCAAGAAAGCGTTTTGATGTTTTGGGAAATAGGAAAATATATCGGTTCTATCTTGCTTGGCGGCGAACGTGCCGGATATGGCAAGCAAATTGTTGTGACACTGGCACAACATTTACAAGAAAAATATGGAAGCAGTTTTGAATATTCAAATGTTACACGAATGATAAAATTTGCAGCTCGGTTTCCCGATTCACAAATTGTTGTTCCGCTGGCACAACAATTAAGCTGGTCGCATTTTATCGCACTCTTGCCCTTAAAATCCGATGAAGCGTTTTTGTTTTACGCGCAGGACGCTGTTACAAGACGGTTAGGAAAACGCGATCTCCGCAAGCAGATTTCCCGCAAAGCATACGAGCGCAGAGAAATTGCAAATTCACAGCTTACGGAAGTATCTGCTGTTCCGTTCAATATGTTCAAAGACCCGTATCTGCTTGATGTGTTTGGTTTGAAAGATAATTACCTTGAAGCTGACTTAGAAAAGGCTATCCTTGCCGACATTGAAGCCTTTATCTTATAGTTTGGTCACGGTTTTACCTTTGCCGACCGTCAAAAACGCATGACTATGGATGGCGAAGATTTTACGCTCGATTTGCTTTTTTATCATCGTGTACTTAAACGCCTTGTAGCGATTGAATTGAAGTTGGGCAAGTTTAAGCCATCCTATATGGGGCAAATGCGTTTTTATTTGAAGTGGCTTAATCGTTACGAGCGGCAAGAGGGTGAAAATCCTCCAATCGGGCTAATCCTCTGTACAGAAGCAAGCCGTGGTCAGATAGAGCTTATGGAGCTTGATAAAGAGGGTATCGCCGTTGCCGAATACTGGACACAGTTACCGCCGAAAAACGAATTTAGCCGGAAGATAGGCGAAATCTTCGAAGGAGCACAAGAACGTTTGGAACGTCGTAAGACGTTGACGAGCGGAGAACAAATCCGCCAAACTGACTACTTCATTGAGCTAAAAGATGATGAAGAATAGTAGCTCGAGTTAATAAGAAAAGTGTCGTCAGCAAAAATATAAAATAATAAAACAAGGGACGGTTTATGAAAATAGAGAACCGTGAATATAAGTGCGAGATTTTTTCAAAATCCCGCCTGCATTTTCGCCGGGGTTGGTTTCTCTGCGGGTGAATGATAATATCACCTGTCCATCAATTCGGCGACGGCCTGTTCTATGAGTACATTCCTGTCGGCCGGCGATGATTTCAGATCAACATCAAGCTGATACAATATCTCAATGGCTTGTTCAAGCTTTTTTTCCGAATAGCCGCGTTCGCGGTTCATGGCTATGGCTACTTTTCTGTCTCCCTTTTTGTAGTCAAACAGCTCAAACATTTTTTCCGCGTTTATTTTCTTTTTTCCTGCCTGCTTCGCGCGGTAAAGGTTTATGTATGCGGTATTGAGCACCGCGGATATCATAAGCGGATCGGTTCTTTGCTCAAGCAGTTCCCGAAGCGCCGTCATCGCTTTGGCGGCGTCGCCTCGCTCCATCGCCCCGATGATATCATAAACCCCGCTCTCAAGGGTGCTTCCGGTCAACCTTCGCACATGCTTTTCTTCAATAACTCCGTATCCCGAAAATGCCGCGAGTTTTCTTATTTCGTTTGAAACTGCCTGCAGATCCCCGCCGGTAAACTCAAAAACAAGCCTTGCCGCCTGTCGCGTGATCTTCGCTCCCTCGCCGGCCGCCATTCCGGCTATCGCCGGTTGGGCTTGCTGCGAATCGAGTTTTTGCACCGATACTACCGCATACGACGGTTGTATCGCGTCAAATTTCTTTTCATAATCGCCGAGCGCGCGGTTCGCGGATGAACCGTCACATAAAATGACGGTCAGAAAATCCGGAATCTCCGAGAGCATTTCGTCGGTCGGGACCTTGGATTCACCGGTAGTTTTCGTTTTTGACCCGCCGGATTTCTTTTTTCCCGGAACGGTTTCTTCATTTGTCATCGCGGGCGGCTTCATACCGTAGTTTTCCGCCACCAGGGTTCTTGCTCCCGCAAGCGGGAATGAATAAAACGCTTCTTCGATCCGGTCCGGGTCGGCTGTCAGAAGGTCATACCTCGACAGTTCGCTGCCGGCGAGCGCTTTTTGTATCGCCGCGATACAGCGTCCGGTTATATATTTGTCGTTTCCGCATAAAATATACAGACGCTTATGATCCTGTCTCTTTAATTGTTCGCTCAACTGCCTGGGAGAAAGTATCATCTCAAATTCACCTTGAAACCGCCGTTTTTGATAATTACCTCAACAATGTCGCGATATCCGTATATAAGTCCCGAAAAGCTGTCGTTCACATTGGTTTGTTCATAAATGACAGCATACTCGTTTTTATCCGGAATATACTCTGCCGCTCCGCGCCACAGCAGAACGACGTCCGCCTTATTATTGATTCTTCCGTCGCTAACCGCGACCTTGCGCCCCGCCGCGTTTATTATAACACGCGCTTCGTCAAATTCCACCCACGCGCTCGCGATATCATGATAGGCGGGTAATCCCGCATCACCGTATACCCAAAGTTCGCTGTCATAAAAGACTTCGTTTATTATGTTCTCGTCCAGCCTGCATCTGTCAAGTTTTATAATCCTGCCGGGGCTTGTTATCCCTCGCGTCAGCAGATATGAGCCGAGACTGTTCAGCTCATTTTCACTCACCCCGCCGAGTATTACCTCAGACAAACTTCCGTCGCGTATAACAAGCGCCTCACCGCGGTAGAGCAGCACCTCCACAGCGTTACGGCGGATAACAACATTAAGCGTTATGACCGCCGCGAGCGAAATCGCCGCGGCAGTAACCGGTATCCAAAGCCTGCGTTTGCCGGTAAATATAAGAAATATTCCGAACGCGATAACGGCAAGGATTGCCCATTCTTTCAGATACATCAGCCTGGTATCCACCGCGGCTAACCTGAAACCGGAAAAGAAACCTGATATCATAAGTATGGTTCTGATGACCAAAGCCGCCAAATACCCCGATACTGCCGATACCGGAATCCAAAATCCAATCGCCGCGGTTATTATGCATAATACCATTGCCGCCGGAACAAGCATTACGATAACGGGATTGGCAAGCGGAGACGCCAAGGAAAAAGGCATACCGTTCAGAATCGTCACCGGCAGCGTTATCAGGCTTATCACGGCGGAAAGCGCCGCCGCTTCCAGGAGCTTGATCAGTATCCTCCTTGCGTAACCTCCCCGCCGCCGCGTTTTGTTTATGAATTTCATTCTTTTTCTCAGCGGCGCATAGACCCCGACAATAGCAAGGCAGCACGCAAAGGATAGTTGAAATGAAATGCTTTTTATAGCCGCCGGCGTAAACAAAAGTATCAGTGTCGCCGCCGTCATCAACGAGGTCAATCCGTCATAGGAAAAATAGAAAAGACCTCCGAAAAAAACAAAAGAACCCATAACGCACGCGCGTATTACCGAAGGAGAAAATCCGTAAAACAACATGACAGCGGTTATAAACGCGGCGCATAACGCGCCTTTTACCCACGGGTTCGCCATTCTCTTGATAAGCAGGTTGAGCGCCCCGAAAAGAATGGTGATATGCAGCCCTGAAACGGCTACGATATGCGAAACGCCGGCGCGCTGAAGCGTGCCGTTTAAACGCGCGGACATATCGGTCCGAAGTCCGGTGACCATAGCCGCCGCCACCGACGCTTCATCCTCCGGCATGACCCTGAAAAATATATCGCGAATACTTGTTTTAATTCTATTAAAGAAACCCGTTACAGCGTACGCCTGCTCGCGTATTTCTATCAGGTCTTTTACCGCCGAATTGAATCTCAACCCTCCGCCGGCGTCATATCCGTCCGGATATAACGAAAGCCGGCAGATTATTTCATCCCCCGCCGCCGGCTGCTGTTCGTATAAATAAAAGAGCGCGCTTATTCCTCTGACCTTTTCACCTGAAGCCTCGCGTATATCTCCGGTTACCCTCACGGAACCGCCGGCATCCTCAACTTCGGTCACTCTGACGCGGTAAAGCGTTTCCTCTCCTCCCACACGGGCAAGATAAACATCCGCGCCGTGAATGCTCAGCGCGCAAACCAAAAACGAAACGACACAAAAGATGACCGCGAGAAACGCCGCGGTCATAACGTCTTTTCCGGTCTTACCTTTTTTCGAACCGAAATACGTGATTGCAAATACCGCGGCCGAAACGGCGCAAACCGCGGCTGAAACGGCTAAAGAAATATAAAAAGCGCAGACGGTCACCGCGGCAAAGCACATTCCCGCGATTGCCAGAGGTCTTTTTACCGGTTCGCGGCATGCTGTCATGCCTGTCAATCCTCAAACAAAGGGATCTGACCGAGGTATATTATATCGTCGCGCGCCGCCGCAACCCCTTCAGCCAATATCGCCATCTTACCGGCAATGATCCCCCCGGCTACCTGCGCCAATCTTTCAATGGCAAGCAGCGAACCGCCGGTGCTGATAACGTCATCGACAATTAGTATCCTTTTTGATTTGAGCAGCTGCGCTTCGGCTTCATCCAAAAACAGCCGCTGCGTGTTGGCTGTGGTTATGGATTTCACCTCTATCTCAAAGGGATTTTCCATATAAAGCTTGGACATCTTGCGCGCCACCACATAGTTCCTGCCGCTCTGCCGCGACATCTCATACGCAAGAGGTATCCCCTTAGCCTCGGCAGTCAGAATGACGTCGAACTCCGGCGCCCTTTCAAGCAGCATCTGCGCGCTCTTTTTTGTCAGCTCTACGTCGGAGAAGATAATAAGCACCGCTATTGAGAATTTTTCATTGATGCGTACCAGCGGGAGATGTCTTATCACCCCGCCGATATTTATTTCATGCGTTTTTCTTTCCATCACAAACCTCTGTTCCCGGCGGCGGATCGATCCGGCTCCGGGGAAGATAAAATCAGCGGCAATCTTTGCGTTTATCCCAACTTCATGCTGAGCATGTGCCCGCCGATAAGGTGCATATGCAGATGACTGACCGTCTGACCCGCGTTTCCGCCTACGTTGCTGACCACGCGGAAACCATCCTTCAATCCCTGTTCTTTAGCTATTTCCGCTATTGCCTCGAACAGCGCCGCCATCACCCTGCTGTTGGAACTGTCGATGTCGGCTATGCTGCGGATATGCTCCTTGGAAACAACCAGGATATGAACAGGAGCTACGGGATTGGCGTCGTTGAACGCGAAAACATCGTCGTTCTCAAACACCTTTTCGCAACGGCTTTCACCGCTGATGATATCGCAAAATACACAACCCTTCATTAACTCAACCTCCGCTAATTTTTCTTAAGCAGTTCCCTTACAATATCGTTTACTGCCGCGACGGCCGCTTCGGCCTTTCCGGCGTCCTTAGCTCCCGCCATCGCCATATCGGGCTTACCGCCTCCGGTTCCTCCGGCGACAGCGGCGGCGCGTTTTACTATTTCGCCGGCAAAAAGCCCTTTCTCTATTGCTATTTTACCACAAGCCGCGACAAAAGAAACCTTATTTTCATCACAAGACGCAATGACAGTCACCGAGTCGGGAAAATTACCCTTGAACTCATCGGCGGTTGTTCTTAGTTCGCCGGCGGCCAATGACGGAATAAACGCTGCGCGCACCTGCGTTCCCTCAATATCGGTGAAGGAGGAAAGCGCCGAACCCGCCGACGCCCTCGCGTCTGATTGTTTAAGTTCGGCTATCTCCTTCTCATACCGCTTTAGCGTGTCCGCCACCGACGCCGCGCGTTTCGCTATTTCGGATACTATTGACGCCCTGAGTGCCTTCGCGGTCTGGGTCATTATCTCATGCTGAGTATAGATATATTCCATCACCCCGAATCCGGTCACCGCTTCTATTCTCCTCACCCCCGCGGCGGCGGAACTCTCGCTTGTTATCTTAAAAAGCCCGACCGACGAGGTGTTGGCGACATGAGTGCCCCCGCATAGTTCCACGGAATATCCCTCTGCCTCCACGACCCTGACCTCATCGGAATATTTCTCCCCGAAAAGCGCCGTCGCCCCGTATTCCCTCGCCTTGTTCAGCGTCATGACCGAAGTAGTCACCGGCAGGCTCTCCAACACCTTGGCGTTGACCAACCGCTCGATATCGCCGAGCTGCCCCGTACTCACCGCTTCAAAATGAGAGAAGTCAAAACGCAGACGTTTATCATCGACGTCCGACCCGGTCTGATGAACATGCTCTCCCAAAATATCTCTCAAAGCCCTCTGCAGCAGATGTGTCGCGGTGTGGTTGCGCATAATCGCGTTTCTTCTGCCTGCGTCTACCGACGCGGTGACGGCCATGCCCGGTTGGATCACCCCTTTTGTAACTTTACCACTATGAAGAAAATACCCCTCGCGGCTTTTTTTGCAATCACTGATCTCTATTTCGACTGCTCCCGATGAAATTATTCCGGAATCTCCGGTTTGTCCTCCGCTGCGGGCATAAAACGGAGTTCTGTCCAGCAGCAGCGTGACCGCTTCCCCCTCGGAAATCAAGTCCGTCCGATCGTCCGGGCCCGCCGCGAACAACAGTTTCGCGCCGCAGGTCAAACTGTCGTAACCGGTAAATTCAGTCGGAGCGAAATCAAGCGAGGCAAACAGATCCTCCTCCCATCCAGCGTCCTCGCGGGCTTTTCTTTCCTGTCTCGCCCGCGTCCGCTGACGCTGCATCAGCTGCTCAAACTCATCCATATCCGCGCTGAGACCCCGTTCGGCGAGAATCTCGAGCGTCAAATCCGGCGGAAACCCGAAGGTGTCATAAAGCTTGAAGGCGAGCGTTCCGCTTACGGTCTTTTTCTGCCCGGCGAGCGTTTCTTCTATGATTTCCTTTAGAATTCCCGTCCCCTGGTCAATGGTCAGCAGAAAACGGTCTTCCTCGGCGCTTATGACCCGCCGGATATAATCCCTTTGCTCGCCGAGATAGGCATAGGCGCCGAGGTTACAGTCGATGACCGTATCGCATATCTCGAATAAAAACGGTCTTTTTATCCCTATCAGTCTGCCGTGACGGGCGGCGCGGCGAAGCAGACGGCGAAGAACATAACCTCTGCCCTCGTTGGACGGCCCTATTCCGTCTCCGATCATAAAAACCGTACTTCTTATGTGGTCGGTAATCACCCTGAGCGAAATGTCGGTGTTCTCGTCCCGCTTATAGCTTACCCCGGCTATATCCTCGACATGCCTCATCACATTTCTGATGGTATCCACCTCAAAAAGATTGTCCACCCCCTGCATTATACAGGCGATGCGCTCGAGTCCCATACCGGTATCGATATTCCCTTTTTTCATCTTCTCATAATTTCCCGCGCCGTCGGAAATAAACTGCGTAAAGACCAGATTCCAAAACTCCACAAACCTGTCGCAGTCGCATCCCGGCGCGCAATCGGGACTGCCGCAGCCGTACTTCGCGCCGCGGTCGTAGTATATCTCGGAACACGGTCCGCAGGGACCCGCTCCTATCTCCCAAAAGTTGTCCTCCCTGCCCAGGCGCGCCATATGCTCAGGTTTGACGCCAATCTCTTTTGTCCAGATATCATACGCCTCGTCGTCGTCCTCGAACACCGAAATATACAGCTTTTCTATCGGCATTTCCCAGACCCCGGTAACCAACTCCCACGCCCAGCCGATAGCTTCGCGTTTGAAATAGTCGGCGAAAGAAAAGTTTCCGAGCATCTCAAAATACGTCCCGTGACGGGAGGTTTTGCCCACCCTCTCGATGTCGGGCGTGCGTATGCACTTCTGACAGGAGACCGCCCTGTCTCCCGGTATTTTCGCCTGTCCCAAAAAATACTTCTTGAGCGGCGCCATGCCGGAGTTTATGAGCAAAAGGCTCTTATCCTCCTCGGGTATCAGCGAAGCGCTCTCAAGCGGATAATGTCCCTTGCTTTCAAAAAAGTCAATATATTGTTTTCTGAGTTCATTAAGTCCGGTCCACTGCATAATAAATCTCCCTAAAAAATAATAAAACCCCGTCCCGTATGGGACGAAGGCTAAAAGCTTCCGCGGTACCACCCAAATTGCGCGCACAAAGACGCGCCTTCTCAAAACCCTTAACGCGGTATACGCCGCGGCTTTTCTTCCGCGGAGCTCGGGGCCGGCTCTTGGTATTCTCCCGCGCGGTCTTACACCTTACGACCGCTTCTCTGAACCCGGAATACTAATTGTTCCCGTCATAGCCTGTGAAACATATTATAGACATAACCCGGAAAAAGTCAAATCAATGATATTTTATACTCTGCGTTGTATTTAACCCACCCCGGAAGCAGGTATGTTGACGAACCTCTGTTTTCATATTTGTGCGCCTGCTTATTTACTCCTCATTCCCGCCCTTCGCGGTGCGCGTTATGCAAATGTCCGGTGGACATTTGATCGCAGTCCCGCCTTAGCGGGTCACTCCCAAGAGGGAAATAACCACCCCGCCCTTCGCGGTGCGCGTTATGCAAATGTCCGGTGGACATTTGATCGCAGACCCGCCTTAGCGGGTCACTCCCAAGAGGGAAATAAC
>Ga0082212_10006103_pt1 | contig 16266 bp, 9 predicted proteins | sample TergutNt197P3_FD_71548 | JGI IMG/M metagenome (GOLD analysis project Ga0082212, IMG submission 71548) | Neocapritermes taracua P3 segment gut microbial communities from Petit-Saut dam, French Guiana - Nt197 P3 | ecosystem: Host-associated > Arthropoda: Insects > Digestive system > Gut ... | reverse complement strand
GCAGCTATCAGTTCTTGACGTCCGGCTTCGGTGTTGGGGGCAACATCCATCGCAGTCAACTTGTCGGTTTGCTTCCCTGAGAAACATTTGACCGGAGTCGAGGCACCAACCCCTCTGGGATCCCAACTGATGATGTCGAAGCGTTCAAGACCCTTTCGATGGAAGGTATCTACGTATTCGATTCCGGAAGCTCCTGGTCCGCCTGGATTTATGAAAAGCGAACCGATCTTTGGTTCTTGTGTAGCTTTGATGCGCTTCAACGCCAGCGTAATCGCTTGGCTGGTCGGGTCGTCATAATCTAAAGGAGCAAGGACGGTGGCACATTCAGCTTTGCCGCATTCCTTCCACTTGAGTTCCTGCTCCAAATATCCAGCCATGTCAACACCGCTGGGAGCTGGAGCAAATCCTTTCGGCGTAACATCCGGCACCGGATAGCTCGGTCGGTCTGGAGCGACGACTGCCCTAGGCGTTGGAGTGGGCGTAGGACTTTCTGTCGGGCTTTGGCTCGGAGTAGCAGTTGCCGTGACGCTGGGGAAAGGAGCTATCGTGGGAACCAGCGATTGCAAAGTCGAACAAGCCGACAACGTACCCGCCAATAGGATGCTAATCCCGCAGGCAAGAATACGTTTGCTCGGCACCTTACTACGACGCATCTGCACGTCTGGAGCGGAACCCGCGATCAAGGCTCCAACCGCCAGCACCTACAAACAGAATCAACGCTCCTACTAATGCCATTATCAACTCGAACTCGCCAAGGAACCCCGGCCATAGCTCATCTTGGAAAATGCTGTATGGCCCCCAGATGACGAATGCCAAGGCGCAACCCATGAGCGCAGCGAGTCCAAAACCAGCGACCCTGGTGAGTAATCCCAGCAGTAAGGAGAAAGCGATCACTAACTGCAAGATTCCGACTGCAAGTACGGTTAAGCCGTGCCATTCGATAGGGATGATGGTATTTGTGAGCGTACCCATCGCTCTATCAACGTCGGCAAGCCAATGCACTGCTCGGACTCCAAGAATCCCAGCGATCACGGCGCGCAGTAGGAACAGTCCCAACGAGCCAAAGAACTTATCAGTTGACGACTTGACAGGCTTGGGAGCTTCGACAACCGGCGGCTGCTGTGTAGGAGGTATTACCGGAGCGGTTGCCAGAGCTTGTTGCCGAGCTTCTTTTCGGGCAGAGCGCTCCGCGGCAAGGTTGGCTTCTTCGGCTGACAGCGGCAGTTGTGTCGTCACGTCCTCACGGAAGATTCCAGAATCGGACGCTAAAGTTTCGTTTGTCTGCGATATGACTTCAGCTGGGGTCTCTATTTTCGCTTCCGCAGCTATCGGATTCTGATCTTCTGCGAGTTGGGGTGTATCTTCACCTGGCATCGCCCAATCTTCGGGTGCCCACTCGCTATTTCCGTTATTTTCACTCATCAAAAGTCCTTCCTTGCTGACATAGCACTCTACATAGTGCCATTGATCTCTAACAGGTGATTTTACGACACGGAAACAATCCTGCCACTGTTGAAATGGGTATGGAACCGAAATTGGCGTAAAAAGCCAATTACCCCTCCGTTTTATATTGGAAACTTCGTTTTCGCCAGCGTATTGGGTTCATGACGATAATCCTGCAAGCGTGATCAGCAAGGATTCCAAAGCCAGTTGCGGTGAGACGTTGGACATCAATTCCTTGCGGCAGGTCAAGATGGAATCCAGTTTTCCGATGGTATCTTGCGGGTTAGTCGCCTTTGCCAATGTGTCCATGGAGTCGGCAAATTCCTGATTTATCAACCGAATCTGGCCTTCAGTTTGGAGAATCAACACATCACGATAGAAGGAAGTGAACTCGGTCAGTACTCTATCTAAACAATCGCGCTGCACGCGGGTCGAACGTTTCTTCTGCTGTTCTTCCATATCCGTGAAAAGGGCACTCACATGTCTGGGACGAGTCTTTCCGGCAGTTACTCCCAGCGTATCTGTCAAGTGTTTCATTTCTTCAGCATCAATTTTTGAGGTGATCGCCGCGGCTTCCGCGTTCGCCGTATCAATCAATTCCTGCGCGGCTTCAAGGCAGGCGTTCAGGGTCTTGAGTTTGGATGGTATGGCGAGAATAGCTAAACGTCGCTGCTGCGCCTGCGGGTCTGATGCCAACGATTTGGCTCGTCCGATATGACCCTGCGCTACTCGTGCCGCAAAATCTGCGGTGGCGGGGTCGATACCATCCCGTATTTGCAGCAGTTGACTGATCGCTGCTGGATGCGGTGTGACCAAGGTGGCTTTGCGGCAGCGCGAACGGATAGTGGGCACTACATCGTCGGGTGTGGGAGCACAAAGCATCCAGAGGGTTCTAGGGGTCGGTTCTTCAAGGCTTTTCAATAACGCGTCTGCGCCGCGCTCTGTTACACGGTCGGCGTCCTCAATGATTAGAATTTGGTATCTGCCCAATGCTGGAGTGAGCGCGGATTGACGTACCAAATCGCGTACTTCGTCTACCCCGATCGATAGTTTTTCGGTACGTACCAACTTCACGTCGGGGTGCGAGTTATTACGTATCCCAATACAGCTACTACAGCTTCCGCAGCCTTGGTCACGACATTGCAGCGCGGCAGCAAACGCAAGCGCAGCATTCGATCTGCCGCTGCCGGGAGGCCCGACAAACAGCCAGGCGTGAGTCATGGCATGATCTTCACCGGCGGCTGCACGTCGCAGTTGGGCTACCAGCCGGTCTTGTCCGATCAGGTCAGCCCACACTCCACATCCGGTGTCCAGAGCCGTTTTCATAGCCATATTCTTTCAGAAGCCATGAGTACTGTCGCCACCCTTGGATACACCGGTCTGCGACCGGCAGCAACCAGCGGGGCGAGAGGACTCAATCGGCAAGAGTGAGGCACTCAGCGAGCAAGGCTGCGACTCTGGCTTGAATCCGGGCGGCGTTTTCTGCGATTGGAAGTCGGGCGGGAATCACAAGATAGCGCTGCGGGTCACGCTGCGCTAACCGCAGAAAATGTTGTCTGACGCGCGCGTGGAAGGCGGAACCTGCGGATTCTATCCTGTCTAGCTCGCTCAAACCCGAGATGGCGATGTCTGCGTCAAGATCAAGCACGATAGTCAGGTCGGGGACTAGATCGGCGCTCGCCCAGCGTGCAAGCTGTTCGACTTCCGCAGTGTCCAGGACTCGTCCCGCACCCTGATAGGCGATCATAGAATCAATATAACGGTCACAGACGACGACCTTGCCCTGCTCAAGCGCTGGAAGTACCACCTGTGAACAGTGTGCGGCTTTGTCAGCGGCATAGAGCAAGGCTTCAGCACGGGGAGCCAGTTCTCCGGTTTCGGGGCTGAGCAGGATTTCTCTGATCTTGGAGCCAACAGCAGAATCTCCAGGCTCAAAGGTCTGCACCACTGTATAACCCTCCTCTTGGAGCCAAGATGTCAATAGCTGTGACTGAGTTGATTTACCAACTCCATCTCCGCCTTCAAAGACGATGAACACTCCGGTCATGACTACTTAGCTTTTCTGGCTCGTCTTGCCGGAGCCGGGCGCGGCGGACGGGCGCGTTTCTCAGCAAGCAAGTCCGCGGCACGCTCCAAGGTCAGCTCCGAAACCGAATCCGTACGGCGCAGCGTTGCGTTAGTTTCGCCGTCAGTCACATACGGTCCAAACCGGCCATCTTTTACGACCACAGGTTTACCAGTGGCAGGGTCAGCGCCAAGTTCCCGCAGCGGGCCTGCCGCTGCACTGCGTCCTCTAACCTTTGGCTGTGCATAAATCGCCTCGGCTCCTGGCAAGGTTATGCTGAAAATCTGTTCCTCGGATTCTAAAGAACGTGAGTCATTGCCTTTCTTCAGATACGGCCCGTAGCGACCATTTTGGGCAGTGATTTCTTCGCCGTCGCTCGCCTTTCCTAAAACTCTGGGCAGACTCAGTAATGCCAGAGCCTGCTCCAACGTCACCGATTGCGGGGTCATAGATTTGAACAGTGATGCAGTTTTGGGTTTGGCCGACTTCGGCGCGTCATCGGGGAGCACCTGCGTCACATAAGGCCCGAAGCGGCCTTCTTTTGCGACGATGGTATCTCCACTATCGGGCATGACTCCGACCACACGCGCTTCCTCAACCGGGCGATCTAGCAGTTCCTTAGCCAGAGCTGAAGTCAACTCGTCAGGGGGAAGCTCCGGATCAATGTTGGCGCGTTGCCCTCCCTTATTTTCAATATAGGTGCCGTAGCGTCCCACACGCAGATCGGTGTCTTCGTCGATCTGGAACCGCGAAACCATTTGGGCATCTATTTCTCCGAATCCGCCCACTAATTCTTTGAGGCCGCCGTCGCCAAAGTAGAAGTCGGTCAACACCTTCAACCGCGAGGCGTTCCCATTGGCGATTTCGTCAAGCGTCTCCTCCATCAAAGCGGTGAAATGGTAGTCAACCAACTTCGGGAAGTATTCCTCCAACAATCTGGTTACCGCAAAAGCTAACCAAGTGGGTATCAGGGCTTGCCCTTTTTTGAATACGTAATCCCTTGCGGTGATGGTGCGGATGATTGCCGCATACGTTGACGGGCGTCCAATCTCTAGGTTCTCTAGTTTGGCCACCAGCGAGGGTTCGGTGTAGCGGGCTGGCGGTTTCGTCTGGTGCGCTAACGCCTTGAACTCCACAGGGCTAAGCGTCTGTCCCACCGTAAGAGCAGGCAGGCTAGCTTGTTCGTCGTCGCTGGACTGGTCGTCTTCGACTGACTCGACGTAGGCTGCCAAAAACCCGGTGAAGGTGAGGGTTCTTCCGCTTGCGGAGATTGTTGCGGCATCAGCTTCAAACGTTTGGTTGTGTACGTCGGCTATCGGAAACTTTTCGCGCCAAGCAGCTGCAATAGAAACTGAGACGGTTTGCCCTTCGGCATCCTTCATTTGTGAGGCGATGGTGCGTTTCCAAATCAACTCATAGAGCCGCAACTGGTCTCCGCTTAATCCGGTCAGATTCGGGGGTTGGAAGTCGCCAGCCGGACGAATCGCCTCATGCGCTTCTTGGGCATTCTTGACTTTCGACGCGTACTGTCTGGGTTTTGCGGGTAAGAATTGGCTGCCAAAAAGTTCTTTGACAAGTTTGCGGGCACTCGCTACTGCTTGATCTGCTAGGTTCACCGAGTCGGTACGCATATAGGTTATGAACCCGCGCTCATATAGTTCTTGGGCAACAGACATGGTGCGTTGTGCGCTGAACCCGAGTTTGCGTCCTGCCTCTTGTTGTAGTGTCGTCGTGCGGAAGGGGGCGTATGGTCGGCGCGTATATGCCTTCGCTTCTACTTTGCTAACCGTGAAGCTAGCCTGCGGCAGGGCATCGGCTAGCTGTTGTGCACCTGCTTGATCCAGGTGCAGCAAATTCTCTTTAGTCAGTTTTCCTACCGAGTCAAAATCTCTACCAGTCGCTATCCGGTTTGCTCCGAACTGCACGACTTTAGCTTCAAATTTCGGCGGTTCAGCGGCTTCGGCTCCCAGCACTGCTTCAACATCACAGTATTCGGCAGACCTGAAATCGATTCGCTCCTTCTCGCGATCTACCAGCAGCCGGGTAGCAACCGACTGAACCCGACCAGCCGATAGCTTCGGCATGATTTTCTTCCAAAGCACCGGCGATACTTCATAGCCGTAGAGCCGGTCGAGAATGCGGCGGGTTTCTTGTGCATCCACCAGGTCGGTGTCCAACTCGCGGGTCTGCTCAACGGCAGCTTTTATGGCTTCCTCGGTGATCTCGTGGAACACCATGCGTTTTGAAGGGATTTTTGGTTTCAGCTCAGCTAGCAGATGCCAGGCGATCGCTTCACCTTCACGGTCCTCGTCAGTGGCTAGGTAGAGTTCGTCAGCGTTTACTAACTCTGATTTGAGTTCACGTAGCACTGTTTTTTTCCCGGCGGACACCACATACAGTGGGGCAAAATCGGCGTCAATGTTCACTCCGGTACGCGCCCACTTTTCGCCTTTGTATTTGGCTGGAATCTCGGAAGCTCCTGTCGGCAGGTCTCGAATGTGACCCACCGAGGACACTACGACATAGTCCTTGCCCAAGAACCTACTTATGCTCGCCGCTTTCGTTGGCGATTCAACTATGACAAGCCGACGGGAACTCGCTTTTGGCACCGTACTTCTTTCCCCAATGGATTCTGACTATGTGGATGGTAGCCACTTTTTACGGAATGTCACTTCCGTGAATCAAAAACCCTACTCTTTGGGAAGAAATGCCTCAACTTGCACTTGCCTGACGGTGCTATTTCAATTCACCGGCGAACTTTCGAGAACCACCCAAGCGGTGTGCCGAGCACCACTCGGGTCTAGCCAGATTATTTCGACTTCGGTGCCAGGTTTTAAGGCGCGAATCACATTTGCCAGATTCGTGTCGCCGCGGATTTCAGTATCGTTGACTGAGATTAGCGTTGACCCGGGAGTCATGCCCGCCTTATCCGCTGGTCCGTTTGGCACAACATCTTGGATTTGGCGCCCGATACGGTTTCCTCTGGCGGGAACCACGGTGATACCAAGGTATCCGGCTGGACCGATTCTCACAGTGTCTGACTCAACGCCAGAGTTGATGGTTTCCACGATTTTCAACGCGGTAGCTATCGGGATTGAGTATGAGATGGAATCTTTCATCGAACCCGCTGTGGTTATCCCTATCACTTCGTATTCCGAGTTGAACGTCGGGCCTCCGGAGTCGCCAGGTTCAGCGTTTGCGTTGCTTTCGATCATGCCGGTCAAGTTTTCTTCAGCACCCCAAGGAGAGTCGCTGGAGACGGTGAGCGAGTGATTCAAACCCGTCACCTCGCCGTTGGCCTGCACTAACTCACCGCGACCACCAGCATTACCAACGACCACAACTTCGTCGCCTATCCGTAGCCTGTTGTAGTCGATAGTAATAGTTTGTAATCCGCTGGCATTGTCTAGCTGGAGCAGAGCAACGTCTCTTATGGGGTCGAATCCTAATACGTTGGCGGTGTAGGTCTGATTGGTGTCAGCGACTCTTACAGTGAGTGAATCAGTACCGGCGACCACATGGTAGTTCGTGAGCACTTTTCCGGTGGATTCTAAAATCATTCCGGTTCCGGCGCTTTCTGCCCCAGCCGAATAGCCGGTGATGAACACTATTCCTTTCGAGTACGAGTTCACAACCGGCATGTCATTGCTGGTTGGAGCTTCGGGTTGAGTGTCGTTGCGATTTGGCCGGTCTGGAAGATTCGGTACGGGGTTCTGTGGGGGATTCGGATTGACGCGGCTGGTCGATGGGGTGAACTCAGAGATGATTCTGCCGCCTACGGCAAAAGAGCCTGCACCCAGCATGAAAGCCAGCAAAAGCGATATGACGGTTCTTCCCACATGTTTCTTCGGTGCGGGTTTTTCTACTGTCGTGGTGGTGGGAGCGCTCGGCGGCCAGCGGTAGTAGCCTCCGGAAGCCGGATACGGATTCGGCTGTGCACCAGGGTGGGGGTATGTGTATTGCGTTTGTGTGCCGGGGTGGGGCACGTACCCTTGGGGGTTCGGAAAGTACCCAGAAGTTCCGGCAGGCGGATATTGTGCCGCATATTGTCCCAGGCTGGGTTGGTAGTTAGTCGGGATTTGCTGGGTTGGAGGAGTGGCTGGCGTTCTGGTATTCCATGCGGTTGGGCTTGGTGCGGATGCCGACGGTGCAGTCGGAGCCTGCATGGGTGGGAAGTATTTTTCTGGTTCTGCTTGATATTCCGGCGGTGCCCACGGGGAGATTTGTGGCGCAGCCGTTTGATACCCGTCAGCTTGGTTATAGCTGGAGTTGTAGCCAGTTGCCGGAAGTTCAGGCGTAAAGAACGGTTGTGGGTTGTTCGGGGGGTACGCTTCGCTGCTCGCGGTGGCGAGCCAAGCAGGAGTTTGGGGTTGCGAAGCGGATTCAGGCACTTTTCCGCCTGAATTCACGGTTTTTGCAGACTCGTCCATCCATTCCTCCTAGATCAAATCATAGTTCTAAGTTTCAACTTGATCTAGCTTGCGTCGCATCATAAAGAATCGGTTGTACAAATGCTATGAGATTCCTGTGAATGCCCCAACCCTGCTGGTTGCCGCCGACTTCTCTCCTGCTGATTGAGTGCCCTCTCTTGTCATCCCGCGTGTCAATCGCGGGATCCATCGCAAATAGTCGTTAAACAAGAATGCGTCTTTCGTGACATGGATACTGCGAGACGGTTTTCACCCGTCCGCAGCATGACGAACAGCGACGGCACGAGCTTCTGCATCTACTCGTGGTTTCTGTGAGCCTACGGCTCCTACTCAACCTGCGAGAACACCCACGCCAAGGGCGACAACCTCTACTTGCCCCAGACGTGGGGAAATAAGTCACAGCAAATCGTGGATGACGACGGTTTCCTCGCGGTCAGCGCCAACGCCGATTCCAGAAATCCGGACTCCAATCAATTCTTCGAGCCGGCGTATGTACGCCTGCGCATTGCGCGGCAAATCAGCGAAGCTGCGCGCCGTGGAAATATCTTCGCTCCAGCCGTCGAGGAATTCATAGACCGGAACCGCGTGGTGGAAATCTGTTTGGGTCATCGGTAGCTGGTTGGTGCGTTCCCCATTGATGTCATATGCCACGCAAATCGGTATTTTCTCCCAACCAGTCAGAACGTCCAGCTTGGTGCAGAAGGTGTCAGTAAAACCATTGACCATGCAAGCAGCCTCTACTACGAGCGCATCAAACCACCCGCACCGGCGCGGACGCCCAGTTGTGGTTCCGTATTCGCCGCCGTCCGCACGCAGTTTTTCTCCAGCTTCATCCTTCAGTTCGGTTGGGAAAGGCCCTTCTCCGACTCTGGTGGTGTAGGCCTTGAAAATCCCTATCGCACGATCAATTCGTCGCGGCCCCACACCAGCGCCGATGCACGCCCCCGCTGCTACTGGATTGGATGAAGTGACATAGGGATAGGTGCCGTGGTCTACATCTAAATGGTGAGCCTGGGCTCCTTCAAATAGCACTATTTTTCCAGCGTCCAGCGCCTGGTTTAGGACGCGTGAAGTATCAGTGACCATTGGACGCAATCGTTCCACATAGCTCAGCAAGTTTTCGCTGATGGCATCTGCTGAAATAGCAGCCCTGTTATACAGTTTCAGCAGCAGTTGATTTTTTTGCTCCAAGGCTGCGGAGACCTTCTGGCGCAATATGGATTCGTCGAGCAAGTCTTGTACCCGGATGCCAATACGGTTCACCTTGTCCGAATAGGCCGGGCCGATACCGCGCCCAGTGGTGCCAATTTTGTGCTTTCCCAGAAATCGCTCGGTCACCTTGTCGATGATCTGGTGATAGCCGGTGATAATGTGCGCATTTGCTGAAATAAGAAGATTTGAAACATCCAATCCACGGGCAGTTAGCCCGTCAATCTCTTGAAACAGCACATCTAAGTCGATGACGACACCATTGCCTATCACCGGGATTGCGTTTTCGTTGAGGATCCCAGATGGAAGCAGATGCAGCGCGTATTTCTCGTCGCCGACAACTAAGGTGTGCCCGGCATTATTTCCACCCGAATAGCGCACAACGTAGTCGACACGCGCGCCCAAGATGTCTACCGCTTTGCCCTTGCCCTCGTCGCCCCATTGTGCGCCGACAACCACTATTCCGGCCATCGCTACTCCCAAAATACGAAAAGCCCGCATTCGGGCTATTGCCAAGCCATGATACCGCACCCACGCGTCAACTTCCCGCTGGTTGTCTCACAGCCGGTAGAGTGCCTTTGATAACGGCAACCGACGATTTTTCAAACATTTTTGCCGTTTTTGTTGCGGGGTGGGTGGCGCGTGTTGTAGGTTGAAGGTGTCTGCCGTCCCTATTTCTGTCCAGGAGTTCTCGTGGTTGTACAGGATTTTGTTCGGCGTTGTTGTGTAGCGATCGTTTCTGCTGGTTTGTTTTTTGTTGGGGTTGCCCCTGCTGCTTGGGGGGGGATGGGGAGTCTACTCCTGTGGTTGTGGAGTCTGGTGAGGTTGAGCCTAGTGTGGAGCCTTCTCCTGTTCCTGGTGGTGAGCCTGACCCTGCCCCTAGCCCAGAGCCAAGTCCTAGCCCGGAGCCTGAGCCTAGTCCTAGCACGGAGCCTGAGCAGACGCCTAGTCCAAGCTTGGAGCCTAGTCCTAGTTTAGAACCAGAGCCGGAATCGGAACTGGAGCCGGAATTGGAACTGGAGTCTGAGTCTGGGGCGTTGTTTGAGCCTTTTGTTGAGCCGGTGGTGGCTGCGGCGGTTGCTCCTCCTTTGGTGTCTTTACGTGTTGATGGTGCTAATGCGTTGACGAGGCTGGTGTTGGTTGGTGCTACTCGTGACGGGTTTGAGGCTGTTGTTTCTGGTGATGTGGATAGTGTTGTTTGGTCTGTTGATGATCCTTCTATTGCTCGGGTTGTGTCTAACGGGTTGTTTGCGTCTGTTATTGGTGTCAAGGAAGGCACTACTACTTTACGGGTGAGTGTTTCTAACCAGGTGGGTACAGCATCGGATACGTCTTTTATCACGGTGTATTCCAATGTTGGGGTGCAAACTCCTGACACTGTTGTGCTTGCTGGTGCACGTATGCATCGTGGTGGTAGTGCTGCAACTATTTTTCGTGGCACGCTTCCAGTTGATACTAAGGCTACGTTTTTGAGTTTTTCCGCTGATTGGGTCAGGGTTCAGTTCCCAGATAGTTTTGTTTTCCCTACCGATGATGCCCATCCTGACAGGTGGGTGTGGGTGTTGAAGTCTAGTGTCCATATTCCACCAATGTCTGTAACAGTTTCCCCAGCTAGTGCGTCTGTGAATGTTGGTGGCACTGTCGCGTTGCAAGGCTCGTTTATGCAACCGTATGCCAATGATGTGAAACTGTCGTGGACATCAAGTAACACTGCGGTAGCGAGTGTTTCTGCCACTGGTGTTGTTACGGGTAGGTCTGCTGGTTCTGCGACGGTCATGTTGATGGGTGTTTCTTCGCATGGGGTACAGGTTTCTAGCAGTGCAACAGTTCAGGTTATGGCAGTGAATGTGCCTGTTTCTGGGGTGTCTTTGAAACCTGCCACAGCTAGCATAAATGTGGGTGGCACAGTTTCGTTGACTCCAACCGTCACTCCAGCCAACGCTACGAACAAGAACCTGACGTGGTCTTCGAGTAACACGAGCGTTGCTACTGTGTCTGCTGGTGGTGTTGTTACTGGTAGGGCTGCCGGTAACGCGACGATCACGGTGAAAACAGTCGATGGTGGTAAAACTGCTACTGTGCAGGTGAAAGTGAGTGTGCCGGTTGTTGGGGTGAAGTTGAGTTCTTCAGCGTTGACGTTGAAAGTAGGCGCGAAAAGCACACTGACCCCGACGATCACTCCAGCCAGCGCCTCGAATAAGGGTGTTTCTTGGTCTTCGAGTAACACGAGCGTTGCTACTGTGGATGCTAAGGGTGTGGTTACAGGCAAGAAAGCTGGCACTGTCAATATCACGGTGAAAACTGTCGATGGGGGTAAAACTGCTGTAGCGAAGGTCACGGTGAAGGCTGGTTTGGCTATTTCGGGGGTTAAACCAGTTCCTAGCGTGCTACCGGTGGGTCAGATTGTTAACGTGTCTGGGACTATCACTTCTGGTTTCACGATTGGAACGGTCACTGGACAGATTTTGGATTCTACAGGGAAAGCGGTTTACAGTTTTAGTGAGTCGGTTGGTAAAACCAAATACACTCCCTCGAACACGATGAACATCAAAATGGCGTTCAGTAAGTTGACTAAACCTGGTAGCTACACTTACACCATTACTGCCAGTGACGTGTCACCTGAAACCAAACAGCTTTACCGGCAAAGTTTTACTTTGGTCACCCCGGTAGTGAAAGTTTCTGGGGTCAAACTTGATAAAACCATTGTCAACATCAAAACTGGTGCCAGTACCACTCTGACAGCTACGATCACCCCAGCTAACGCAACGAACAAGAACCTGTCTTGGGCTTCTAGTAACAAAACTGTTGCTACTGTCAACACCAAAGGGGTAGTCACTGGCATCAAGCAAGGCACTGCCCAAATCACGGCCACTACCGCCGATGGTAGCAAACAAGCCAAAGCAACCGTGAATGTCACCCCAGCAACAGCAACTACTTCTACTTTGGCTGTCACTGGGGTGAACACTGTCCCAAACCCGCTGGCCAAGGGTAAACCTGTCACTGTCACAGGCACAGTTTCCTCGAACTATAAACTCGCCAGTGTTACCGCGAAGATCACTACCCGAGGTGGTGGAACTGTTATATGTGGCACCACCAATCCGTGTAGTAGAACAGTCACCTCCACAGGTGCCACTTTCAACTTGAATGTTTGGGATAGTGCTTTAAAGTTTTCCCAACTCCCAACAGGCGACTACAAATACACAGTAACCGCCACCGACATCACCAAAAACCAAGCAACCAAAACCATCAACTTCACCGTCAAAACTGCCGCCACGACCGTGCAAACAAATAAACCACCAGTTACGCCCACAACCGCGCCAGTTATTGGGGCACCATCGTGGGCGCCAAAAGGGCTAACCTTCCCGCTTGCCATCACCAAACAAAGTCAGTTGAACCAATCCTATTTCACGAAAGAGCAGAGCTATCACGGCAAGGTATGCCCTGGCTATTGGGCAGTTGATCTAATGGTGAAAGCCGGTACACCAGTACTTGCCGCATACGAAGGGGTTGTGATTGACGTCAAGATCAGCAACGACAGTTTTGGTTCTAGCGTCCAGATATGGGACTCCAAGAACAGCATTGATTACTTCTACACCCACATGAAAACTGCCATCCAGGTGAAAAAGAACCAGCCAGTTAAGGCAGGTACCGTAATTGGCTATGTTAAATCTGGGACGCCAGGAGGCCCGCACCTTCATATTGACGCTAGTACTGCCAGGGTACGTCCCAGAGTTGCTGCATCACTGGGTACATGTCCAACGAAAGATTGGTTGAAGAAGTACGAGTTCAAAGGTGATCTTGGTACCCAACTGCAAAACCTCTACAAGAAGCTACCGAAATGAACGATAACTTAGCCTCACGCCTGCAAAAGCAGGCTAGCTCACGTGCAAACAAACGTAAGGTTCAACGCACAACACGAACAAAGATACCAGTTTGGGTGTGTTTGCCGTTGACTTTGGTGTTGGTATTTTCTGGGTGCGAGCCTACCCCGTCGCCGACGGCTATTCCGACTCAGACACCAGTATCGCCTTCTCCCTCCAAGTCTCCGCCTGCAAGTAACAATGGTCGGCTGCAGGTGTACACCCCGAAACTGGACTATTTCACATATGGGAGTTTGTTTGAGATATGGCCAGAAGAGTCTCGTGAGTCTGAGTTGGTTCTTCCAGCTGGTGAATATGCCCTCGTGGTCTATATGACTGATTCAACTAGATACGCTACGAACGTTACGGTTAAACCAAATATGGAAATCACTGCAGTCGTTCCCGTTTCTGAGCAACGCCCCTATGAGAAGCTTGTCAACAATATGGAAGGACGAGATTACATTCTTCCGTTGGGTGATGGTCGTCACTTGGTGTACGACTCTGCTCACGAGCCGTATGTCTACAATTCCGAGGGGGCAGCATCTGGGACCTCGTTACCCTTTGATCGTGTCGATTTGGTGTGTTACTTGAACGAGCACGAGGTCTTATTGCTTGGTGATGAAGTCAAGGCTTTTGTGTTTGACATTGGCACTAGTGATTTCACTTTGTTTGAGCCAGAAGGCGTGGAGTGGAGCGCCTTTGATTTTCAATCCGGGCGGTGTGTTGATGGTGTTTTGCAGTTTGTTTCCAGTGAGCAGATCACGCACATAGGACGCTCCTTTACTGAGACGTTTGATGTGTCGTCCTTGGGAGAGTTGGCCACCAGTAATTGGGGCATCCCGTCTGTTGCTGTAGCGAAAGACACAGTAGCTGTAGTCGCCATCACAAGGAGCATAGGTGATCCGAATAGTCCAGAAATCCAAGATGTTGTTGATGCCACATTGGTGATCACCGATCAATCCAACGGTAGACAACATCGGGTGAGTCTTGGCACGCAAGTTAATCAATTCGATGTATCGGTTTCACCTGATGGCAGTAGAATTGCAGTGTGTGATGAGTACTTGCTACATATTTACGATGCAGCCGACGGAACGCTGTTGTATGTGGTTCCAAGCAAGTCTGATGCCATCTATTGGCGATCCAACAACGCTCTCGTTTATCAAGGAGATTACCCTGGTGAGTTGTTTGTCGCGGATCTCGTTAACCGAGAGTCACGCGGAATAACTTCTGCTGCGGCAGGCGTTAGCGTATCTGCGACCACAGCTATTGTTGATGGATATCTGTACATCATGGGTTTCAGCGATGATTCTGACGAACCAGGACATGGATACAGGGTCAAGGTGTCTTGATCACGTCCGTTCTTCACTAGTGAGGTCACAATGCCATTTTCTAATCTAGTGTTGTCAGGACAACCTGTTATGAGGCGAAAGTCAGTTTTTGTTTGGGTTGTGATCGCGGCCATTGTTGTCTGTGTCGTTGGGTGTGTTCCAGTCCCGACGCCGTCGGTTTCTTTGTCGCCGACTGTCACTGGTAATACTTCGCCTTCTGTTGTTCGTCAGTTCCCGGTTGGCCATGGCCAGTTAGTGGTGGAGGCGACTGGTTTTGTGTATTTTACGTATCAGTTGTTGTTTGAGGGGCTTCGTGTCCGTTCAGATCAGCCGCAGGTTGTGTTGCCAGTGGGGGATTACACGGTCACGGTTTATATGCTTCCAGATGGTGTGGAGTTACCTGATAGTAGTGCCTCCGAATGGGGCGGTGATGAAGACCCAACAACTAGCTACTCGGCGATGGTGAGTGTGGGAGATGACCTTTCGAGTGTGGTGAAAGCAATTTCGACACCGCGACCTTTAGAGAAGGTCGTTTCAGTGGGCAGTGATGGCATTGTTCCTGTTGGTCAGGGAATGTTTTTGACATATGACGTTGGGGACGTACTTTTGTTCCATGATGTGAGTTTGGCTGATCCGCGCGTGTTGGCAGATGATGTATATTCGGTTTGTAATATTTCCGATCATGAAGTGATCATTTTAGCTGGTGGAAAAGCCCATATCTATGATTCTGTAATCGGTGATTTGAGCGTGCTGAAGTCAAATGAGGTGGTGTTAGATCGTTTGCCGCCTGTGCCTGGCAGGTGTGTGCCAGGGGGTGTCCAGGTTGTTGATGATGGTCGTATTTTGCGTATTGGTCGAGATTTCGTGGAAACGATACAACTGCCGGTATCGGAAGGGATTGCTCGCGGAGCAGATGATGGCTTTCTTGCCGATACAGCTTCAGGTGCTATTGCTGCGGTGTTCTGTAATGACTATGGAGAAGACTACGACATACCAGGTGTTGAAACAGTCCTAGTGGAGTGTGCCCTTGACCTTTCATTTCGTGAACGTTCACATACTGTAAGGATTCCCCTTGGTGTCCGTTGGGATATTGCGGCTGTTTCGCTTTCGGCTGATGGCAGCAAAGTAGCTGTCGTTGCTGACAACCTTGTCACAGTCTTTGAAGTGGAAACAGGGCAAATACTGTATGCAATGCCAAATAGTTACTCCCTAAGCGTGTTCTGGCAAGGAAACAATGAGTTGTTGTATATAGGTGAGTCAAGTGAGGTTGGTGCTGGTTTCAACAAGCTGTATAAGAGTGTAATAGGCAAGTCTGAGTCGTATGGTATGACTGACAATGCTGAAGTTAATGTTTCCATTCTTTCTGGTGTGGTTGATGGCTACCTGTACTTCAGTGGCGTCACTTATGATAGTGCCACATCTGAGCGTAGCTTCTACCGAATCAAACTTGATTGATTTGCGTTTCGTTGCCTGCGGTGTCTTGGAAGGGGTAGATTGTGAAAATCTTTCCTCTAGTGCAGGCTGCGGTTGCTATAGCTGTTGTTCTGGCTGTGAGTGGCTGTAACGGTGTAGAACCACCAGTGCCGTCTGTGTCAGAAACGCCTATACCGATTCCTGTACCAACAAACAGTGTGAGTCCAAGTCCGAGTGTGAGCCCAACTATTGTGAGTTGTCTCAATGGGGTTATTCTGCCTGCGGATGTTAGCCAGATCGTGTGTGATGGGGTTCCTGCCGATGCCAATGATGAACTTCTTACATATTTTAAGACTAATAGTTTCTATGCTTTTTCTACACTATTGGATAGTATTCGCTGCAACTGGTTGCCCTATGAAGAAGGTGTTGAAGGTGACGCATCGGGAGGTATCGTCTGTGAAGCAACCGAGGCTTTCTTCACTCTTCCAGTTCCGCAAGGCTGTGATGAAGATGAGTGG
>Ga0082212_10006102_pt1 | contig 16266 bp, 12 predicted proteins | sample TergutNt197P3_FD_71548 | JGI IMG/M metagenome (GOLD analysis project Ga0082212, IMG submission 71548) | Neocapritermes taracua P3 segment gut microbial communities from Petit-Saut dam, French Guiana - Nt197 P3 | ecosystem: Host-associated > Arthropoda: Insects > Digestive system > Gut ... | reverse complement strand
TAGCTTGTCAACATCATCCCGAAGTAAGTAATGAAACTATTGAAAGAGATATTATTGAACATGTAATTAAAAAAATAATACCGGAAGACATGCTTGATTCCAACACCCGGTATTACATAAACCCAACCGGCAGGTTTGTCATTGGGGGGCCGCAAGGAGACAGCGGCTTAACCGGCAGAAAAATCATTGTTGATTCCTATGGTGGCATGGCCAGGCATGGTGGCGGAGCTTTTTCCGGTAAAGATCCCACTAAAGTAGATAGGTCGGCAGCCTATGCCGCCAGATATGTAGCCAAGAATATTGTAGCTGCCGGTATCGCAGATCGTTGTGAAATTCAGCTGGCTTATGCCATTGGCGTACCGTTTCCGGTTTCAATCATGGTAGAAACATTCGGAACCGGCAAGGTTGAAGAGAAGCGCATGGAAACAGCGATTCAATCAGTTTTTGATCTGAGCCCCTCCGAAATCATTAAAACCCTTGATCTCCGCCGGCCTATCTATCAAAAAACCGCCACTTATGGACATTTTGGCCGGAACGAATTCCCCTGGGAAAAGATCGATAAAGTTGAGGCGTTAAAAAAAGCTATTGGTTAATTGACACCAACCAACTAGTTTATTAAACTAGTTGATTGGAGGATATACATGACTCAACAAATCGGGGCTTTTGAGGCAAAAACCCATTTTTCACAGATTATCGAAAAGGCCGAACGCGGTGAAGATTTCATCATTACCAGGCGGGGGAAGCCTGTGGCAAAGATCGTCCCCTTTGAAAAAAAACAGGAGATGACTTTTGAAGAAGCGGTAGAGCAGCTTAAGGAAATGCGGAAATTATACCGAGGCAAACCCGGATCGTTCAATATTCGTGAAGCTATTGAAGAGGGAAGGTCGTAATGATCTATGTTTTTGACTCATCTTTTGTTGCTGCGCTGGTTATTCCCGATGAAAAAAATCCGGAAACAGATAAGGCGTATGCCAAGATAGGAAATGATGATGAAAAATATACGCCGCTACTGCTCTGGTATGAGCTGGTAAATATTTTGAAGAATTTGATTCGGCGAAAACGTTATACATTTGATGAGGTTTTTCAATTTTTTCCTAAATTGACCGCCTTCGATTTAACAATTGATTCTGAAGTCGGGATAGATTATTCAAAAAAACTACTGCGTCTATGTAACGACTGCAACCTCAGCTCTTACGATGCAACCTATCTGGAACTGGCGGAACGAAAAAAAGCCGTCCTTTGTACCATGGATGAAAACCTGCGGGCCGCTGCAAAAAAGCACGGTGTTGCGGTTTTGAAATAGAAGCGTTACGTGAATACCGCCCTTCTGCACCGGTCAATCCGGGCCTTTGCCGAATTGAATTTTTCCCGTTCCGGCGGTCCCGGCGGGCAGAATGTTAACAAAGTTAACACTAAAGTAACATTGCGTCTGCGTCTTTGCGACATTGCAGGCCTGTCCGAAACGGAAATGGACAAGGTCAGAACGGTGCTGGCAAACCGAATAACCGGTGAAGACGAAATTGTATTGGCATCCAGTGAAGAACGTTCCCAACGGACAAATCTGGAACGGGCGTATGTGCGGATGGAAGCGTTAATCGCCGCCGCAGGCAGGCTGCCCAAACACCGCCACCCCACCAAGCCGTCACGGGCCGCCTGTGAACAGCGTTTGCAGTCAAAGCACCTTCACAGCAGGAAAAAAACATTACGCCGTCAGCGGCGGCCCGATCCCGCTGAATGAGACCGTATTTTATGCATGCGGACATTCTTCTTGCGACAATCAATGCCAAATGGATACACCCCTCGCAGGCTCTAAGGCTTCTAAAAGCCAACCTTGGTTCCCTGGAAGAACGTTGTGAAATAATGGAGTTTGCCCTGCGCCAGCCTTTGCGGGAAAAAACGGATCCTCTATTGGCGGCCCGGCCCAGGATTATCGGTTTTTCCGTCTCAATCTGGAATCACACGGCTACCCTGGAACTGCTGAAAGAAATGCGGCAACATTGGGAAGAGGATGATCATCCCTTTATCGTCTTGGGCGGGCCTGAAGTTTCGTACCTTCCCGAGGACGCTGAAATATTCCGGTATGTGGATTATTGCATAAGGGGGGAGGGGGAAACCGCTTTCAGGGAATTATGTGAATTTGTAATTAACAGTGCCGGCAATATTCCCGAACCGCAAATATTTCATATTGCCAATCTTAACACTATTAAAAGCAGTTACCGGTTGTACACGGACGAAGATCTGCAAAAAAAACTGACATACGTTGAGGCAAGCCGGGGCTGTCCGTACGCCTGTGAATTCTGTTTAAGCGCGAATTCCGGTCAGGTGCGTGAGTTCCCTCTGGAACCGTTTCTTGCAGAAATGGACGAACTTGTCCGCCGTGGCGCAAGGACTTTTAAGTTTCTTGACCGTAGTTTCAATATAAACATTGAGAGGGCACGGCGGATCATGGAATTTTTTCTGGAAAAAATTAAGGAACAAACATTTGTCGTCCATTTTGAGATGGTACCTTCCCGCTTCCCTCCTGAACTGATGGATAATATTGCCCGTTTTCCCCCGGGAACATTACGGCTGGAGATCGGAATCCAAACCCTTAACCGGGAAATTTCTGCCCGTATTGGCAGACCTTTAGATCCTGAGCGGGAATTGGAAACCCTGCGTCTTCTGAGACAGAACAGTAACGCTATTATTCATGCCGATTTAATAGCCGGTCTGCCGGGAGAGGATATTGTTTCTTTCGGCAGAGGTTTTGATCTGATGTGGGAAGCGCTCTCATTGCCACTTGCCGGTGCAAAAGCCGAAATCCAATTGGGTATTTTGAAACTGCTGCCCGGTGCGCCGATTGCACGGCATACGGATTCATTTGGGATGCGTTACAACCCTTCGCCGCCATACGAGGTCGTTGAGACGGCGGCCATTCCCACCCGCGATCTTGATCGAATAAAAAATTTCGTCCGTTTTTGGGAACTTATCGTAAACCGGGGGCTGATGGCTCCGGGTTGTTCTCCCGTTTTTAACCGTTTTATGGCCCTCTCGGATTTATTATTGGCCCGTTTCGGGCGTAACTGGGGAATCGATAAAGACAAACTGATTGTAGCGTTACACGAAATAAAGGAGGATGTCATTATTAATGACAAAAATTAACTATGTTTTTTCACTTCTATCGTTTTTTTTCACCGCCGCAATATTACTTTCCGCCTGCTTCCTGTTCTCCGGTTGTTACACAATCAAACAGGGGACCGCAATGCTGGGCTACCTCGGCAGGGCAACGCCTCTCGAATCGCTTCTAGAGCCTGAGAAAGGCGGTGCACAAACAGCCGAAACGGAAAAAGACCGCCTGTTCGTGCAGAGGGTTCAGGATATTCGCCGTTTTGCAACTGAGGATCTCGGTCTGAATCTGGGGAGAAACTACACCCGTTATGTGAAAATTGAACAGGATTACCTGGCGGCGGTGGTTTCGGCAACGGCGGCGGATTCGTTCACCCGGCACGAGTGGAAATATCCTGTGGTAGGCGTTTTGCCCTATAAGGGCTTTTTCAATGTTAAAGATGCCATAAAAGAACGGGCGAAACTTGAGAAAAAAGGCCTTGACGTTTGGATTCGGGGGGTTGACGCTTTCAGTACGCTGGGCTGGTTCAGGGATCCCCTGTATTCGTATATGCGTGATTATCCTGTTGACAAACTGGCGGAACTTATCATCCACGAATCCGTACATGCGACTGTATTCATCAAGGGCCAGGCCCAGTTTAACGAGGAACTTGCCGAATTTATAGGCACCGAAGGCGCCAGACTGTATACGGAATCCCGCTTCGGCGCTGATTCCGAAGAATACCGGGCTATGGCCATATCGAAAGAAGATAACCTGCGTTATGTGACATTTATTAAGGAACTGGCGGCGGAACTTGAAACCGTATACAAAAGCGATACGAGCCGCGATGGTAAACTCCGGGAGAAAGAACGGATTATCAATGCCGCAAAGGAACGTTTTGATACCGAATATGAAAACAATTTTCACGGTGAAAATTTCCGGGGCTTTTCCGGCCTACTGATAAATAACGCCTATCTGGAAATGTTCAGATTGTATTACGCCGGAGATAATTTTTTTGCCGAATTGTACGAAAGACACGGGAAAGATCTGCCGGCTTTTATTGCGGCGGCAAAGACCGTTTCGAAAAAAGGCCGTGTCTCCAAAGGAGACGACGGAAGGGAAAGGTTGAAAAAAGTTCTGGATTCCGTAGGCCGGTAAAAAAACTGATATTTCCCCTAAAGCATTTTTCTAATAATCCGATATTCAATATGAGCCGGAATAAGCCGTGTGCCCGTCGGGCCTCCTCGGTTTGTCCGGGTATCCTCATCCTTCCGGGGACAGACGGGTTGAGGGTTTGCGTGTTCTTTTGGAACACGATGTTTCTCAAGCAGAGACACAATGGCACAATCGCCTTCTCTGAAGGCGCGCCTTCTTTGGGAGGCAAAATTACTTCCTAATACGGCATGGAAGCCGCGGCGATGCAGGCTGCAGATGGCAGCGGCGCGCCGGAAAAAGCCAAAGGAGTGAATTATGATAATCAATCACAACTTAAGTGCGATGTTTGCCGACAGGTCCCTCAAAGTAACTCAGACGTTCCTGGATAAAAACATGGAAAAGCTGTCGAGCGGCATGCGCATTAACCGCGCCGGTGATGATGCTTCGGGACTCGCTGTTTCTGAGAAGATGCGCGCTCAAATCCGTGGTTTGAATATGGCGACATTTAACGCCCAGAATGGAATTTCATTCATTCAAACAGCGGAAGGCTATCTCCAGGAATCCGAAGATATTGTCCAGCGTCTCCGCGAATTGGCGGTGCAGGCCTCAAACGGTGTTTACACCGAAGAGGATCGTTTGTACATCCAGATCGAAGTTTCCGCATTGGTTGCCGAGATCGACAGGATTGCTTCTTGCGCTCAGTTCAACGGGATGAATCTGTTAACCGGACGGTTCGGTCGCCCTGTGGGCGAAAATATGGTTACCGCCTCTATGTGGCTTCATATCGGTGCCAACATGGATCAGCGGACACAGGTTTATATCGGCACTATGACTGCGAAGGGTCTGGGGATCCGGAACTTTGGTGACGATACCTTTATTTCGTTGTCCGCACCGGACAACGCCAATCGTGCCATTGGAACCCTGGATGTTGCGCTCAGAAGAATCAACAAGCAAAGAGCAGATCTTGGCGCATATCAAAACCGTTTAGAACACGCTGTCCGAGGCCTCCAAGTTGGGGCCGAAAATCTGCAAGCCTCTGAATCACGTATAAGGGATGCCGACATGGCATCCGAGATGGTCGGTTACACAAAGAACATGATTCTCAATCAGGCCGGAACCGCCATGCTTGCCCAGGCGAATCAGAAAGGACACACAGTGTTACAGCTTCTGCAATAACATAAGTTTGTCTCGGAAAAGTACCGTTCCGGCTAATACCCGGAACGGTTTTTTTTTGCTGTTGATTATGAACCAAAAAAAACCGCCCCGAAGGACGGTTTTTTTATTATTAGCAACGAGGAATTAGTAGTCCATTCCTCCCATGCCGCCCATGCCTCCCGGAGGCAGCGGGGGTCCGTCTTTCTTTTCGGGGAGTTCGGTGATGGCGCATTCGGTGGTAAGTAACAGGCTGGCAATGGATGCCGCGTTTTGCAGGGCGGAGCGGGTTACTTTCGCCGGGTCGATAATACCGGCTTTCATCATATCCACCCATTCCATTTTCGCCGCATCGAAACCGATGCCCCTCTTTTCTTTTTTGGCCATATCCGCAATAACGGCGCCGTCAAGACCTGCATTTTCGGCGATCTGGCGGATGGGCTCTTCGAGGGCGCGTTTGACGATCCTGAAGCCGACATTTTCATCGTCGGTAAGATCGCCGGTTTCTGCTTTGTCCAGGGCGACGGCGGCCTGAATAAGGGCAACCGCACCGCCGGATACAATGCCTTCGTCGATGGCGGCACGGGTGGCGGACAGGGCGTCTTCCACGCGGTGCTTCTTTTCTTTCAATTCGACCTCGGTGGCCGCGCCGACGTTGATTACCGCAACGCCGCCAGCCAGTTTGGCCAGCCGTTCCTGGAGTTTTTCACGGTCGTATTCGCTGGTGGTATCTTCAATTTGGGATTTAATTTGGGCAATGCGGTCCTGAATGTCTTTCGGTTTGCCGGCGCCGTTGATGATCGTGGTGTTTTCCTTGTCGATTTTAACGGTCTTTGCCTTGCCGAGGTGTGACAGTTCGGTATTTTCCAGCTTCATGCCCAGCTCTTCTGTAATAACCTGTCCGGCGGTAAGGATACCGAGGTCTTCCAGCATGGATTTGCGGCGGTCACCGAAACCGGGGGCCTTTACCGCTACGGCTTTGAGGGTTCCCCGGAGGCTGTTGAGAACCAGGGTGGAAAGGGCTTCGCCTTCCACGTCCTCGGCCACGATGAGCAGGGGCTTGCCGCTTTGGGCGATTTTTTCCAGCAGGGGCAGCATGTCCTTCATGCCTGAAATTTTCTTGTCGTGGATGAGAATAAAAACATCCTCGTATACGGTGGTCATGGTATCGCGGTCGGTGACAAAATATGCGGAAATATAACCGCGGTCAAACTGCATCCCTTCCACAAAATCGATAGTGGTGTCCATTGTTTTGGACTCTTCCACGGTGATAACGCCGTCTTTACCGACTTTTTCCATTGCATCGGCGATGGTATTGCCGATTTCTTTGTCGTTATTTGCGGAAACTGAGGCGACATGGGAGATTTCTTCCTTGTCTTTGATACCTTTAGCGTGTTTTTTGATTTCTTCAACGGCAATTTCCACCGCTTTGTCAATACCCCGTTTCAATTCAAGGGGGGTCATGCCTGCTGCCACGGATTTGAGGCCCTCTTTAACCAGTGAATAGGCCAGTACGGTGGCCGTTGTGGTGCCGTCACCCGCCACATCGTTAGTTTTGGTGGCAACTTCTTTCAACAATTGGGCACCCATGTTTTCGAAGGGGTCTGCCAATTCGATTTCTTTGGCCACGGAAACGCCGTCTTTGGTGACTGTCGGGGCGCCGTATTTTTTGTCCAGAAGGACATTCCGCCCCTTGGGGCCGAGGGTTACTTTAACAGCCTTGGACATCTGCTCGACACCGGCAAGCAGTTTGCGCCGGGCTTCCTCGTTAAACAGTAACTGTTTTGCCATGTTTCTCTACTCCTCTCTTACTTTTTTACCGAATCCATTATATAAAGCGGCATTCCTCCGGGAACGACCCGCCGTTCATGAAACCGGTATAGTTTACTAGATTAAACCGTCAAAGACGGCAGCCGTCGAGACGACGGATCCATAAATTACCATTTATAAAATACTAAATTGTTGCAAAAGAGGCAAGGGGGAAACGAAAAAAACAGCAAAAAAGTTACATTGCTTAACCATCCCCTTCAACTTTTTCCTTAAAATGTGTACTATTATAATGAAAATATTAGATATTTTATCCTGTCAAGGGCAATTCAGAAGGGGTTCTTTTTTAAATGGCAGATACCGCAGAAACGCAAACTCCTTCCGGAAAAGTTATTCCGGTCGCGATAGAAGACGAAGTAAAAACAGACTACCTCAATTATGCTATGTCGGTTATCGTAAGCCGGGCTTTGCCGGACGTGCGGGACGGGCTTAAACCTGTTCACCGGCGACTGCTGTACGCCATGGACAGCCTGGGACTCAGGCCGGGCGGGGGGACAAAGAAAAGCGCCCTCATCGTCGGTGAAACCATGGGTAAATACCACCCCCACGGCGATTTGGCCCTGTACGACGCATTGGTTCGTATGGCCCAGGATTTTTCCCTTCGTTACCCACTGGTAAAGGGGCAGGGCAATTTCGGCTCCGTTGACGACGATCCGCCGGCGGCCATGCGTTACACCGAGGCGAAAATTTCCAAAATCGGCGACGATATGCTTGAGGATCTCCAGAAGGAGACCGTCGATTTTGTTCCCAATTACGATGAAAACTTCCGCGAACCGACGGTACTGCCGTCAATGGTTCCCAATCTTTTGATCAACGGCTCCAGCGGAATTGCCGTGGGTATGGCCACCAATATGGCCCCCCACAACCTGGTTGAAATCTGTGAGGCGGTCTGCGCCCACATCGATAATCCTGACATTACTATTGATGAATTGATGCGTTATGTGCAGGGGCCGGACTTCCCAACCGGGGCCGTAATTTTCGGCCGCCGGGGGATCCGCGAGGCGTACAAAACCGGGCGCGGCAAACTCCTGGTGCGGGGCAAATTCGAAATTGAAACTACCAAAACCGGGAAAGAAAAAATAGTTTTTACCGAAATCCCTTACAATGTAAACAAGGCCCTGCTGCTGGAAAAAATCGGCCAGCTTATGCGGGACAAGGTTATCGACGGTATCGCCAACGCAAACGACGAGTCCGACCGGGACGGCATCCGCATTGTTATCGAACTGAAAAAAGGCGCGATAGCAAAGGTTGTTTTAAACCAGCTTTTTTCCAACACCCAGTTACAGACATCCTTCGGTATTATCAATCTGGCGCTGGTGGGCGGAAGACCCCAATGCCTCAATTTAAAAGAACTTGTTCACTATTTTATCGAGCACCGGGTGGAGGTTGTCACCCGCCGCACCCGTTACGATCTGCGCAAAGCGGAAGAACGGGCCCACATTCTGGAAGGGCTGATCATAGCCCTTGCGAACATCGACGAGGTGATTGCGGTTATAAAGGCCAGCAGAGATGTGGCGACGGCACGGCTTAATTTGCAGGAAAAGTTCTTACTTTCCGAAGCCCAATCCGAAGCCATTGTCGAAATGCGCCTGGGCCGCCTTACAAGCCTTGAAGTTGAAAAAATACAGCAGGAACTGGAAGAGCTGAAGGTAAGGATCGCCTATTACAAATCACTGTTAGCTGATGAAAAAAAACTGCGGGGTGTGATCAAAGACGAAACAAGGGCCGTCGCCGAAAAACACGGTGACAAGAGGCGCACCGAAATTGTCTCCGGCGAAGTGGAAAACATCAACATCGAAGACCTGATCAAAAAAGAAGAGATGATGATCCTCATCTCCAATTTAGGTTATGTGAAACGGGTCCCGGTATCGGCCTACAAGAACCAGGGCCGGGGCGGCAAGGGGATGCAAAGCGCCAAACTTGCCGAAGATGATTTTGTCGAGCAGATATTTGTCGCTTCCACCCACGAGTACATTATGTTCATCACCAGTGCCGGCAAGGCCTACTGGATGAAGGTGCACGAACTGCCGGAGAGCAGCCGCACCGGCAAGGGTGCCCATATCAAGAGTCTGCTTACCGTTTCGCCTAACGAAGATATTACCGCCATAGTTTCCCTAAAGGACTTCAGCGATGAAGAGTTTCTTTTTATGGGGACCGCCCGCGCCGTTGTTAAAAAAGTTAAAACAAGCGAATTTGTCAATGCCAAAACCAGGGGCGTTATCGCCATTAACCTTGACGACGGAGACAAACTGGTAAGCGCTCTTTTAACCAAAGGGGCCGACGAGGTGGTGCTTATTTCCCGGCGTGGGCAGGCCCTGCGTACCCATGAGGATAAGGTCCGTGCCATGGGCCGTTCATCACGGGGCATTACCGGCATGAAACTTTCAAACGGTGACGAGTTAACCGGTCTTTTGCGGGCGGATTCGGTCGAAAAAATGCTGATCCTCTCCGAATACGGTTTCGGCAAGCGGGTTGATTTCAGCGAATTTACCTCACACGGGCGGGGTACCGGCGGCCAGAAGATATACACTGTTTCCGAGAAAACCGGCGAAATTGTAGGCTGTGTCAGTGTGCTGGAAGACGAAGAAATAATGTGCATCACAAGTCAGGGAAAATCGATTAAACTTAAGGTAAGCGAGATCAGGGTGATGGGCCGCTCCGCCCAGGGCGTAAAAATACTCAGCATCGACAAGCCGGATTTTGTCATCGGCCTTGACCGGATTGTAAAAGAAGAAGAAACTATAGAAGGAGAGTAAAATGAAAAAATATGTGAAACAAACAGCACTGGTGCTTTTTACGGTAATTGCACTGACCGTATGCAAGAGCAGTCCCGGTACTGGTTCCAGCCGGCAATTTACCGATGTGATGAACAAGGACTGGAAACTCGTGAAAGTGCATGTCAATGCGGTTGACATCGACTTTAACCGGGCCACACTGGAAGGAGAAGGTTTCGGTGAAATTTTCACCCTGCGTTTTGACAGGGGGACTGTCAGCGGTGTCGGCGCTCCCAACCGTTATTCGTCACCCTATAAACAGGCAGACAACCAGGCCGTTTCAATAAGCCCGATGAGAAGTACATTAATGGCCCCGATTCACGAACCGGAAAAACTCAAGGAACATGACTATTACACCTATCTGCACAATGTGTACAAATGGAGCCTTACCGGCGGAAATCTGGAACTGCATTCAAAGGGTGAAGACGGGGTGGAAGTGGTTTTGACTTTTGCTTTGATCGGGTAATTAAAACCCTATCCTTTTTGCCCCAGAATCTTCCTGCTTTTCTTCTGCACAATACTCAATGAGTTTTTTCAGTGAAGGGGGAGAACCGTAGAGGGTTTCTGCTACTGTCCGTCTCCGTGCGATATTTTCAATCTGCCCGCCGGAAAAGTCAAACTGTGCGGCTAAAGTATCAATTTCATTGCGGGACAAACCGGGAATGAGGGCTTGCCAAATTGATTTACGGGTTTCAGGGGTCGGTTTTTCAAATTCGATTTTATACAAAAAACGACGTTCAAACGCCTTGTCCATATTTTTTGCAAGATTGGTGGTGGCGATGAGAATGCCGTTCAGGTTTTCAATTTCCTGCAAGATAATATTTTGAATTGTGTTTTCAGTCTGGCCGGGACTGTTGCGGCTTTCACCCAAATTTTGCCGCTTGCCGATAACCGCATCCGCTTCGTTAAGCAGCAGTATCGAGGTAACACTTGATCGTTTTACCGCCGACCGATACCGGGTAAATACTTCCTTGATTTTTTTTTCACTCTCACCGAACCACATACTCTTGGTATTAGAAATATCTACCTGCATAATGCTCCGGCCGGCAAAACGGGCAATCTGATAAACCGTTTCGGTTTTTCCCGTTCCCGGCCCTCCCGAAAACAGACAGGCAAAGCCGGTCCTCATACCGTCCTGTGAAAGGCGTTTTTGCACCGATGCAAAGTTTTCTTCTTTCAGGAGTTCGGTTAATTCAGCCACCTGTGCGGCGGTTTTTTCGGGGTAAAACAATTTTTTAACGGCAATTTTATCCGCCGGGGTTATTCCGTACACGGATTTTTTTGTCAGTTGATCTTCAATTTCAAAAAGCAACTCGTCTTTTGCCTTGTCGGTCAGGGAAAAGGCCTCGGCATTGCCAAAACCGTCATTGTTAACATTCTGAACCAGCTCTTTCTGTTGAAGAATATGATTCCCTGATTTTAATTGTTGTTTTGCAGTTCGAAAACCGGAAATATGATCATATAACGCTCTAAGATGATCAAAATCCATTTCATCCGCATCCAGATCGACAAAATAATGGCAAAAACGGAGGAGCATCAATTCCGCATCTTCCGAAAGGTTATATGTTTTAAGTTTTTTAACCAACCCGAGATGCATATTATTTTTTAGCAACATATTCATATTTTTAATTGTTCGCTGATAATTGACATTCCTCTGTACCCTGTTTTCGCACAGCTTGGCAATTTGGGTAAAAAAATCATCCGGCGAAAGGTTTTTTATATTATTTCCCGGAAGGGAATTCTTTTTTATCGCCTCCAGCGTTTCCCATTCAATGTTAAACGACAATCTTGCTTCGAATCTTTCCCGTGCCGAAGAATTATTGATCGATATCAGGTTTTTATCTTCAAGGGTTTTGAATTCGTCGATGTATTGCATCAAATTTACCGGCTTACAGCCGATGAATTCTGCGGTATCTTTGAGCGCAATTTCATAGCCGTCATATAGATTGACAATATCCGAAAATAATACCGCCTGAATTTCATTCAATTCCAGTTTTTTACAGACAACTTTTATATGGGAATCCATATTCCCTATAAATTGTTCAAAGCCGGAAGCGGGTAAAGCGTTGGTTTTTTCGTGGGCCTTGCCGATTTCCACCACATGATCGAATAAAGTCATTTTTTTCGCCTGTGATTTATCTTGGCTGTCTCCGGTTATTTCTCCGTTATTTACCTGATTGACATTTGCTTTGGGAAAAATATCTTTGTAATTTTTTCCCTCCACGGTATGAATGGGAACCAAATCAACCGGCTTAACAGCGTCAATCAGTTTTTGCAAGGTGTAATAATCGGCGTGTCCTGATGTATGAATGGTTGTTACCGTCGCTCCCAGTTTTACCAGATTTTCAATAAACCTCCCTGTGGACGGGTTTTCCCTGTACCCCTCCCACATCGAATAAATTAACTTTGCGCCGGAAAGATTTTGAATGCGTTTAATTTCATAATCCATTGAGGTACGGATCGTCATAACAATTTTATTTGCTTTTTCACTGATTTCTTCCGGGGTTATTTTGTATTTGCTGAACCTATCGATTAAATCCTTCCGGCCGAGTTTTATCATTTTTTTCCGGAGCAGGTTGGGAAAAAAGACCCTTATTTCCGAAAAACCGGGAGTGGGGTAGGGGACTCCGTAACCTAATGCCGCCAGTTCGGATAATACCGTGGCAATATAAAAATCAATAACAAAAATTTTACCGCTTTGTTTACAGGAACGGAAAATTGTCACCAGGCGGTCAATGTTTTGCCCGGAAACATACACCAGATTTATGCCCTTTGTTTCCCTGTATGTTTGTATAAATTGATTTTCCAGTTCGTTTTCGGTTTGGAATTTTTGTTTTTTTCGGGAGAGGCTTGTTCCTTCCATGAGCAGCCAGTCTGTTTTTTTAGGAACGATATGGAGAAATTTGTAGAAAACTTTCCATTTTCTGCCGTGGGCGCGAAAATCGCCGGTGTACAGCAGCGATTTACCTTCGGCGCGGACCAGAAAGGCGTATGCGTCAAAGGCGGCATGATCCATCAGATAGGGCGTAATTTCCATATCACCAAAGGTAAAGGTCTTATACGATTCAAAATAGTTCGGATTTTTAATGATTGTTTCTTTCCCCGAAAAAACCGCCGTAAGTTCAATGAGTTTATTCGCCGCTTCTCCCAAATACACCGGAATTTTCCTGTTTACAAAGGAAACGAGGCCGTAATGATCCTGATGGGCGTGCGAAATAAGAATTGCTGTTTTTTTATCATCGGCGGAACCGTATAACGCCGGAATATCGGGCAGAATTTTTTCGGTAATTAATTCATGAACGGACAGTTTTCCGATTTTTGACGAGTTAAAAGCGGAGCCGTCGGGGTTCATCAACGGCATACCAAAGTCGATAACAATTCTTGTTTGGGCACTGCAAACTTCGACGCAGGAACCGCCGATTTCGGCGGCTCCCCGGTGGATAGTAAAGGTCATGGGGTATTAGAAAGATGTGTCGATAGTTTCAACTTTATCGGTTTTCGACAAAGAAAAATAGAAGTAATGCAACTGAATAGAACCTCCCTCAACTTTGATCTCTTTTTTCGCAAAACTTGTATCATTTTCTTTTTTTATTGGTAATGCGGCAACGGCATTGATTTGAAGTGGATGAGAGGTATCTGGAGCTTTCCTAAATCCGAATAAATTCCACCAGTTATCACTTTTTGCCTTTGGTGTTCGTAGGAGTTTATGAATAAAAACCGAGTAAATTACCGCTTGACGTAAAACATTTATTGGATCTTCATATTCATCTTTCAGCTCAAATATGTATAATTTACGATTTCTCCGACATAATAAATCAATGCCTCCTCCTTTATGTTCCGCATAAACAGGCTTCCCCTTACTTGCCTTAAATGGTGTTGGCATTTGGAACCTGCTTCCAGCCAAACGAACAGGCTGTATATTTTTAAGAATCTTTTCACTTCCTTTTTCTTTTGATAATTCGGTTAGGAGCGCACTTTCAAATCGATGCTCTTCATTTTTTTTCCCGTCGTTGTTTCGGCAGGGGTATTTTGCAAAACCTCCACGGAATTTTTCGGCATCTTTGCTTTCCCACTCAAGAGTTTTCCCACCTTCAATTCCGTAGAATTTATCCGTATTCTTCTTTGTCTTTAACCACGGTTTATCTTTTTTATAAAAAATATCCGCAACACTTTGTCCTCGATACCGCAGATCAAAAGTAACAAGCCTTTCATTTTCTGCATTTTTTGCTCTGGAAATACTGGAATAAACATAAAGCGGCCTGGGTTCATAAAAAAAAGAGCGTACTTTTTTTATTGTATCATTATTTGAAAGAATTTTTTTTGCATAATCTGAATATCGCTCAATCCATTCCAGATTATCCCTAAGTAGTTCCTCCGCTTCGTTTGTCATTTTTTGAAGACTCTTTAATACGTCCATATCTTTCTCCTTTCCCGTTCATTTTACCATATTGGTATTAACCCAATTATAGTAGTTTTACTTTCCTTATCAACCTGTCTGGGTGTTTTCTCCTTTTAATTTTTTATGAAATTCAATTACTTTTGCATCTATTATAATATCTTGTTTCCTAATTTTTTTTGTTAATATTACTCCGTCTAATGTTCTGCATCTGCTTAAAGCAACATAGGTTTGACCGTGGGCAAATGCTCCGTTTTCAAGATCGATTGTTACCTTATCAAAGGTCTTTCCCTGGCTTTTGTGAATGGTTATTGCCCATGCGAGTTTTACGGGGTATTGTGTAAATGTTCCAATTATTTTTGCAGATATTTTTTGGTTTTGTTCATCAAATTCATATTCGACGGCTTCCCATGTTTCTTTTTTTATATCCCAGTCAAAACTGTCTACGGTTATTACAATACTGTCTTTTTTCAGTTCCTTTATCTTTCCCATGCTGCTGTTTACCCATCTATGGGCCATATCATTTTTTACCAGCATTACCTGCGATCCGGTTTTTAACAGCATATTTTTATCTACCGGATAATCATTCTCTGTATATTCATCCTTGAATTTTCCCGTTAGTTCCGCCTCGTAAATATGCATTTCCGTACTCAGCATAGACAGACGGTTTTCATTAATATTTTTAGCTGTTGCATTTGTTGTACATAATATTATTCTGGTTTCATTTTCTTTCGCTTCCTCTTTAATTATTCTTTCATTTAATTTCATCAATAGATCGCCGGTTATTTTGTTTTCACGTATTCCGTTTAATATACCAATGAATTGACTATCATCTTTCTGACGAAAAATATTACAAAATTCCAGATATTTAAAATTCGATTTTCTAAAAGCCCTTGCATTGAAAAAATACCAGCCTTTATAAACTTTTTCAAAATAATGCATTAAACTGCCTTCATAGAATGTCTTATTTTTAAAAGTAACAGTTACTTTTTCTTTATTCGATATAACCGGAGGCAATTGATATAAATCACCTATAAAAACCATTTGAACGCCGCCAAAAGGCTGTCCTTCCCCGAATATTCTGTGTTTTTTCAGGATATAATCTATACCGTCAATAACATCCGCCCTAACCATTGAAATTTCGTCAATTACAATGGTATCGAGCTTATCAAATATTTCCACGACTTCCTTTCTGTATTTGTTATTTTTAATTTCATCTTCCGAAATAACCCTTGGCGGAAATCTGAAAAAAGAATGTATTGTTTTCCCTTTAATATTCAATGCGGCTACACCTGTTGGGGCCAGATAAACGATACTCTTTTTGGTATTTTCCTTTAAATATTCCAGAAAAGTTGATTTTCCGGTACCGGCTTTCCCTGTTATAAATATAGAATCATTTGTATCTTCAATAAGAGAGAATGCATTGCTTATTTCTTCTGTTAATACGAAATTATCGGGTAATCCGGTCATAATTTATTCCCGTAAAAGGTTTTCAAATTTCATATACTGCGGTAAAAACGCGATCTCTACATCGCCTGTTTCCCCGTTTCGCTGTTTTTCGATGCGGAGTTTTGCTTTTACGGCACCTTTTTCACGCATCAGGAATATAACGATATCGGCATCTTGTTCAATGCCGCCCGATGCGCGGATATCGGAAAGTTTGGGGTCCTTATCCTGAGTACCCCGGCCAAGCTGGGACAGCACCACAACGGGGATCTCCAATTCTCTGGCAAGGTTTTTGAGGGATTTTGACACTTCCGAATATTGGTCGAATGTTTGTAATTTGGTATTTTCCGGAGTTACCAGCGTCATATAATCGATAAAGATTATCTCAACTTTTTCATGGATTCTAAGCCGTCTTGCCTGAGTACGGAGAT
>Ga0082212_10006101_pt1 | contig 16267 bp, 9 predicted proteins | sample TergutNt197P3_FD_71548 | JGI IMG/M metagenome (GOLD analysis project Ga0082212, IMG submission 71548) | Neocapritermes taracua P3 segment gut microbial communities from Petit-Saut dam, French Guiana - Nt197 P3 | ecosystem: Host-associated > Arthropoda: Insects > Digestive system > Gut ... | reverse complement strand
AAAGAAAACTGCTGCCGTTAAAAGTATTATCTGCTTCATATTCAATTTTTAATGATTAATTTTTGGTTTGATTTGTTGAGGCAAAATTAAGATTTTTTTTTATTTGAAAAAAAAAGAATTAGACGGTTTTTTCAGCAACTCAGCGAGTAAATACATCACTCCACCACTTTCAGGTACCGCGCCAGCCAGTATGGCAATAAATATTCATCGCCGGCAAGAATCATATTTCCTCCGCGGAATACGTAAGGCCATCCCCTGCTGTCGATAACGCACTCGTTGGTATTGTGCCTGTTCATCGGGCGTTCGCCTTTGGGAAGCAATACGGTAGTGGCCTGTTCCCTGAAATTGGTTTCAACGTCATCCGGCAGATATTCAAGGTCTTTACGGTGCGAATTATGAACGATATACTGGCGGCAATCCACCGGATATTCTTTCAGATACCAGACAGTCGATTCCAGATCAATATCGCCTGAAATGGCATAAGTCATCAAATTCCACAAGCCGTTGCGTTCCGGTTTCTCAATTTCCCAGTGATCTCTGGTAATATCGGCATACGTTTGTTTAAGGGTATCGTTGAGCGCATAATGGTACAGCACCCAATACGTCGGGAATGCCATCTCGTCGTCGGAATGGTTCCAGTCCTCGCCCAGCGAAATCCCCTTGTGCCGGAATCCGGGCGTATACGCAATATTTTTCATCGGGATTTTCATGTTTTCATAATACCCCCATTCGTCCATCACGCGGAAGGCTTCGGTTTTGTATATTTCCTTACCGGTCAGCTTGTAGGCGAGTTGCAGTCCGGCAACGGTCAGGCAGCTGTTCAGGCGGCGGTCAAACTGCGTTTTGGCAAACGAATTGACATATTCGGCATTCCATCGCGCCCAGAGCGTCGGCTCTCCGTCGGCGTCAATAAAATAGTAGTTATTGGTGATGATGTGGGTCATGATGGCGTCGAAATAATCGGCCACGCGCTTTTTCTCCTGCGGCGTTTTAGCAATGTATTGATCGAGCAGCGACGCGACAAAGATATACGCAACATATTCGTCGGTGCTGGTGGTTCCCTTCCACACCCAGTCGGGGTCGATCGCGGGATGCCACCGGTCGCGGTCGCTCACGTTGTAACCTGTGCGCTCGAAGGTACGGGCGGAAAATCCGTCAAGGTGATGTATGGAAATCAGGCGTTCGTATGGCTCAAACGATTCCCATACGAATTTTAAGGCCTCTTCATCGCCTGTGACCAAATAACGGAACACCTGACTTCCGAACCAGAAAATCGTCCACAAGCCGTCGTTGTCGGTATCGTTCAGGCGGAGGGAGGTCGGGTCGGCAGGATCAAGCAGAAGCGCCTCGTTTGAAAAACCGTAACGGTAATGGTATTTCCGAAAGTTTTCCTGCAGAAATCCGGCTTTTGCAAGCATGGTAGTTTCACGAAAATCAATTTTGTTCAGCCCGGCCGGCGTGAGCGCATAGATATTGCCATCCCTGTCGGCTGTCATGTCGATGATTTGGTCATGATTCAGCCAGCGCGCCGATGCGTAATAGCGGAACCTGTCCGGTTCTTTCATGTACGCGCCCATGTCGGAAGCAAACCAGAGACAGTCGTCGTTGCCTTCCGCAGCCTTAGCGTACAACATGCCGGTAATGGCCGGAACAGGCAGACGGTTGTTCTTTTCCTCCACCGTCTTACCATTCTGATCAACGACATAATATCCGTCCGGCGTGCCGATGGCGATATGTTTGCCGGAAAAGGCCGCCGAAGTGAATGCGCCGCCTTTGTGTACTTCTGTCCAGCGATTTCCGTCAAGACGATAGATCGCATTGGAAGTCAGATACCAGAACGATTTTTCGTGAACGTACAGCCGGACAAATTTTCCGGCAGGCAGCGCTATGTCGGCCTTTTTTTCGCTTCTCTGATACACGGCGGCGGCGGCGTCCCCAACCAGCAACGCCTCGTCGTCGGCATTGACCGCTATTTGGGTGTAACGTCCGGCCGGAAGATGCCCGCAAACAGCGCCGGCACGGGCATTGGTCAGAAAACGGTCGGGATAGAGATAATACAAATATCCGGTAGATTCCTGAATACAGACGTCTGTCGGGATTTTATCCGCCAGCGAACTATACAGCAAATCCTTGGACAGGATATTGCCCGGAAAGTCGCGGTATAGCCCTTTATCGGTTAATACGTACACATTATAGTCGCCGTCGGCTACTACTTTTTTAAACTGCGCGTCCGCCCATTTGGGATTGATGCTGTATTTCACGGATACAGGCATTTTGTAGGGGACGTCTTTCACCGGCGTATTTTGCTTTGCGGGTGGTTGGCAAGCAAATACCAGAAGGGTAAGCATCAGGATGATAGAAACAGATTTCAGATTCATATATAAAATGGCTTAAATTAAAGTGGTAAAAATACAGCCTGTCATTTGAATCTGCAAATATTTTGTAAATTATTTCAGTATGTGTCTGAAACTCTTAAAGCAACAATCCCAAAATCGGCAGGTAATCCCTGAGCGCAACGCGCAGTTGCTTCAAGGCATGAGATATACGGTAATCGACCGTTTTAGCCGATACGCCCAATTCCCGGGCTATTTCGTTATAGGTTTTTTGTTCAAAACGGTTTTTTGCGAAGGCTTCGCGGTATGTTTCGGGTAACGTTGCCATCGCCTCTTCAATTTTTTCAATTAACTCGTTAACCACATAAAAATCGGGATCTTCAAAAAGATGTTGCAGGTTTTGATGGATTTGATGATGTACCTTGCGACGGATTTCCTTCTTACGAAGTTCAGTCAGACAGCTGTTGCGCACGGCCGAAAACAGATACGACCGCAGGGTGGATTCGACCACCAGCATTTCGCGGTTTTCCCATAGCCATACCATCAGGTTTTGAACAATATCCTGCGCGTCTTCATCATTCAAAAATTGCCGGGCATATACGCACAACGCAGGGTAATAACGCATGAACAGAATGTCAAAGGCTTTTTCATCACCTTTGCGTAATGCAGAGCACAATTGATTATCGTCCGGATGGTTCACTGGCAAATGATTTATTTGATACTGCAAACATACATGAAAATATGAATTTCCCCAATGAGTAATGAAAATATTTTCATCTTTCAACAATTTTTCAAAAAAATCACTGTCCGGTTTAGGATATTTTCTTTGTGAATAGTCTGCTATATGAAAACAAGAATTAAGCGATGAAAAATGTATTCATAGATGATGCGTTACTGATCAGGTATTTTTCTGACGACGCGACGCCGGAAGAAAGGCTGGCTGTAAATGAATGGATAGAAGAATCCGTAGAAAATCAGCGTATGGCCGAACGAATCTATTACATCAAATATGCCGGCGACACGGTTCATGCCATGCGCTCCATTGATGTTCACGCCGATTTGGCGAAGGTATGGAAGAAAATACGTAACCGCAGCGCCCGCCTGTGGATCGTATGGATGCAACGGGCTGCAGCCGTTGCCTGTTTGTTCCTCATTCCTGCCTTCATTTACGTGCTGGCGCGCGACAAACATCACCATTTATCCGGAGCGGCGATGTATGTTCCCGAAGGAAGCATCTCATCGGCGGTGTTGCCCGATGGTTCCAAAGTATGGCTCAACGCTGGCAGCCGGTTGTCATACAATCAGGGGTATGGTATCAGCAACCGGAAAATACAGCTCAGCGGAGAAGGGCTTTTTGAAGTGAGCGCCAACGCCCGTTTGCCGTTTGAAGTGGATGTAAATGATATGACAGTCCGAGCCAGAGGAACACAGTTCAATGTAAAAGCATACCCTGACGACCATACGGTTCGTGCGACATTAACCGAAGGAGTGGTTGAAATTATATCCCCCGGCAAAGAGAAAATCGTCTTACATCCGGGACAAATGGCCGTATATGACAGGTCGAGCCGGCAATTATCCATGGAACCGGTGGTTAAAACCGAATTGCATACCTCGTGGAAAGACCGGCGCTGGCTGATAGAAGGAACTACGCTGGGCGAACTGGCGCCAATTCTGCAACGCCGGTATGCCGTGAAAGTGGTGTTTGATAACGAAGCGCTGAAAGCCTATAAGTTCCGTGGCGAAATACCAAAACTTACGGCAGAACAAATGGCCAAAACTTTGCAACTTACCGCCCCGATGAATTACAGGATAAGTAATGATACCGTTTTCTTTACTTTTGACTTAAAACGAAAAAAAGAGTATGACAAAATTTTAAAATAGCAATTCATTCAATATTAATCTGTAAAATCAAAACAATGTAAATGTATGTATATTTTTTTTAAAAATTGTAAATGGGGAAAAATATTTCTCAAAGCGCTAATAACCAAAAAATTGATAATGACAAAACTGTTATTTATTATTTCAATGATCGTATGTCTGAACACTCAGGCAAACATATTCTCACAGGTAATACCGGTGAAAGCCGATATGAAAGACGTCTCCGTTAAAGAAGTATTGGCTGTCATTGAAGATGCAAGCGACGTCCGGTTTTTTTATAATGACGGTCTTGCCGGATTGGACAAAAAGGTGAGCGTGTCACTGAACAACAGCACGCTTGATCAAATCCTGAAGCCCATTTTAGAGAGCGTTCAATTGACGTACGTCCGGATGGACGATCATTTTCTGGTGATCGTACCGGTAATACCGGAACCTGCCGGATCTGAAAAGTCCGCAATCAGGGCGCAACCCGGCATTCGCGTTACCGGTAAAGTATCGGACGACGACGGCGAAGTGCTTCCCGGAGTAAATGTGATTGTCAGGGGGAGCAACACAGGTACGTCTACCGACATGAACGGCGAGTTTACCATCACGGTACCCGGCGATACATCCGTATTGCAATTCCGGTTCATCGGCTACAAAACGCAGGAGGTGATGGTGGGCAAACAGCGTATCCTTGCCGTGACGATGCAGGAAGCCGCCGCCGAACTCGGCGAGGTGGTGGTAGTAGCCTTTGGCACGCAAAAGAAAGAAAGCGTGATTGGCTCCATCAGCACAGTCAATATCAAAGACCTGAAGACGCCAACGAGCAACCTGACCACCGCCCTGGCGGGGAACATGTCGGGAGTAATTGCCTACCAGCGTAGCGGCGAACCCGGACAGGACAATGCCGACTTCTTTGTGCGCGGTATCACTACTTTTGGCACCAACACCAATCCGTTAATACTGATTGACGGTATTGAACTCACTTCCACCGACCTTGCCCGCCTGCGCCCCGACGACATCGCAAGTTTCTCCATACTCAAAGACGCCACCGCTACCGCTCTTTACGGTGCGCGTGGCGCTAACGGCGTGGTACTGGTAACCACCAAGCAGGGAACTGTGGGGCCTGCAAAAATTTCGTTCCGCTTTGAAAATTCCATTTCCAAACCGACGCAAACTGTTGAGGTAGCCGATCCTGTGACTTACATGAAACTGTACAATGAAGCGATCCTAACCCGCAACATTGCTAATGACCCGTTACTGACCAGCATGTATTCGCAGGAAAAGATTGAAAACACAGAGGCAGGCATGTTTCCCATCATCTATCCGGCCAACGACTGGAAAAAAATGTTGTTTAAGGATTATACCATGAACCAGCGGGCAAACATGAGCATTAGCGGCGGTATTGGCAGCGGGGTGACGGCGCGTTATTATGTATCCGGCTCATACAACCGCGACAACGGTATCCTGAAGGTGGACAAACGCAACAACTTCAACAACAACATCGCCATCAACAATTACAATTTGCGGGCGAACGTGAACGTCGACGTCACCAAAACTACGGAAATGATCGTGCGTCTGAGCGGAAACTTTGAAGAATACAAAGGCCCCATACAGGGAGGAACAGATATGTATAATTTAATGGTACATTCCAATCCTGTCCTTTTTCCGGCTTATTTCCCGATAGACGAGGAACACAAATATGTCAAGCATATCATGTTTGGCAATCACGAAAGCAACAAAATCAACCCTTATGCAGAAATGATAAAGGGTTACAAGGACAAATCGCGTTCGCAGATACTGGCTCAGGTAGAACTGAAACAGAATTTGAAATTCATTACCGAAGGCTTGTCTGTCAGGGGAATGCTGAACATCAGCCGATTGTCGCAATTTGCCATCAACAGGCAATATAACCCGTATTGGTATCAGATAACAGGATATAACCGGCAGACAGGGGAATACAGACTGACCGAAATGAATCCGGAAAGCGGCACCGAATATTTGGGATACTATGAGGTGGAAGGCGATCGGGTACAAAATTCCACCTTCTATTTTGAGGGAATGGCCAACTATGTCCGCGACTTCGGGAAAAACAGCATCAGCGGTTTGCTGGTATATCAGGCGCGGCAATCTCTGAACGGAAAAGCGGCGTCTTTGGAACTGTCGTTGCCGTCGCGGAGTATGGGCTTATCGGGACGCGCTACGTACTCGTATGACCACCGGTATTTCGCCGAATTTAATTTCGGTTACAACGGCACGGAACGTTTCGATAAAGATAACCGTTTCGGGTTTTTCCCATCGGCGGGCGTTGCATGGAATATATCCAACGAACAGTTTTGGGAAAACGTCAAACCGACGGTATCCAATCTGAAACTGCGTTATTCCTACGGCTTAATCGGAAACGACCAGATAGGCAACCTCAACGATCGGTTCTTCTATCTCTCGAAAATCAATATGCAGGCAGGGAATCGTTATACAACTTTCGGACAGGATTTGGACGCGCGGGCTAACGGAATCTTCACCGACCGGTATTCCAATCCGTACATTACATGGGAAACATCTGCCAAACAGAATTTTGCCGTTGAATTAGGCTTGTGGAACAAACTGAGCCTTGTTGCCGAATATTTTACCGAATACCGCACCAATATCCTGATGGACAGGGCAGACATTCCAAGCACGATGGGCTTAACGGCAATCGTAAGGGCCAACGTAGGCGAAGCGTCGGGCAGGGGCGTAGATATGACCTTAGAATACCAGCAAAACTGGACGACGGATTTCTGGACCTCGGCGCGCGCCAATTTCACGTATGCCACCAGCAAATATGAAGTTTATGAAGAACCTGTGTACGACGAAGCATGGCGCTCGCGGGTAGGACGTTCGCTCAGGCAGGAATACGGTTATATAGCCGAACGATTGTTTGTGGACGACGACGAAGCCGAAAATGCCCCGCCACAAATAGTAGGTAATCAGGAATATGGTGGCGGCGACATCAAATATACCGACGTGAACCGCGACGGTAAAATAGACGCCGCCGACCGCGTGCCGTTGGGTAACCCCACCGTACCCGAAATCATTTACGGATTCGGGTTTTCGCTGGGCTACAAAGGATTCGACTTTTCCGCATTTTTTCAGGGCGCAGCCAACGAATCGTTTTGGATCAATGCGCACAGTACCACCCCATTCCTGAACGAAGCTCAGATGCTCAAGGCATATTCCGACAGTTACTGGTCGGAAGAAAATCAAAACTATTACGCCATCTGGCCACGACTCAGCACTTATGTAAACACCAATAACGTACCGGGCGCATACCGCGACGTATATGGAAGATTACAATGGCCCGGAGATCAGAGAAACACATGGTTCATGCGCGACGGTACTTTCCTGCGCCTGAAACAGGCGGAATTTGGTTATACGTTGCCCCGTCGCATCACCGATAAATTACAGATGTCAAGTTTACGGTTTTACATAAGCGGCTCCAATCTGCTTCTTTTCAGTAAATTCAAAATGTGGGACGTAGAGATGGCCGGCGAAGGATTGGGATACCCCATTCAAAGAGTGTTTAATATTGGAGTGAATTTAAGTTTTAATTAGAAGCCCCACCCCGACCCTCCCCCTTTGAGGAGGGAGACGCAAAGCGGAGTGAGTCTTTCACAAAAAAATATAATATCAAAAATGAAAAACATAAATATCAAAAATAATTACGTCGCCAAGTCCCCTTTGGGGGGATTTAGGGGGCTTCTTCTTTACGTGGCTTTGCAAGTCCCCCTGTGGGGGGGATTAGGGGGGCTTCTCTCTTCCTGCGGCGATTGGTTGGACGTGGTGCCCGACGGCGTGGCTACCTTAGACATGGCATTCAATTCGAGGCAACAAGCGCTCAGATATTTGAAAACCTGCTATTCATATATGCCCAAGCACGGAAACCCAAGTTCTGACCCAAGTATTGTAGGCGGCGACGAAATGTGGACCGCTGTTTCCGGTATGGGCAGAATGACTTATAATGGCTTCTATATTGCTCAGGGAAGGCAGAATGCCACCGCGCCGCTGCTTGGTTGCTGGGGCGCTATGTATCAGGCATTGCGCGATTGCAATATTCTCTTAAATAATGTGGGCGATGTGCCTGACCTTCCGGATTGGGAACGCGGGCAATGGATTGCTGAAGTAAAATTCTTAAAAGCCTATTATCACTATTGTTTGGTACAAATGTACGGACCGGTGCCGGTCATCCGTGAAAACATACCGGTAAGCGCCGAAGTTTACGACGTTAAAGTACAGCGCGAACCGGTGGATGATTGTTTCGGGTATATGATACAATTGTTGGATGAAGCCCTCGAAGGAGAAGCGCTTCCGCCAAGAGTTTACGATCCGCAGGAAGAATTGGGACGCATCACCAGACCCATAGCCATGGCGTTAAAAGCCAAAATTTTGATAACGGCCGCCAGCCCCCTCTTTAATGGCAACAACGACCAGGCTACTCTGTGCAACCGCGACGGAACGCCATTGTTCAACACAACAGAGTATAATTCGGCAGAATGGACTGACAAATGGCAAAAGGCGGCAACAGCATGTAAAGAAGCCATTGACGCATGTCACGCCGCAGGAATGGAGTTGTTTGAATATCAGAATACAGGTATCAGACTCACCGATACCATAGCCCGCCAGTTGACCCTTCGCCTTGCTTTTACCCAACGCTGGAACAGCGAGATCGTTTGGGCAAACACGCAATCCATTGCAACCGGAGGCGGCAGATCCGGGATACAGCAAATGTCGCAGCCAAAATTGGATAATCAATGGCGCGACTCTCCCAACTTTGGCGTATACATGGCTCCTCCGTTGAAAATAGCCAATATGTTCTACACACATAACGGAGTACCGCTTTCTGAAGATAAAACAAGGAATATCAACGATATATACAAATTAAAAGAAGCAACTGCCAATGATAAATTTTACGTAAAAACCGGAAATATTACCGTGAATATGCACTTTGACAGGGAACCACGTTTTTATGCCTGGGTGGGATTCGATTGCGGAATCTGGTATGGAGCAGGGCGTCTCGACGAAAAATCCGAATTATATTCATTATCCTGTAAATTTCGCGATATTGACGGAAAAGAATCTCCTGAAAACGGACCTTATACCGGTTACAGTCCCAAAAAACACATACATTATACGAATACGATTACCTCATTATCCAATTATTCCTCAACGCCCTATCCATGGCCCCTCATACGGCTGAGCGATTTATACCTGCTGTATGCCGAAGCGATCAACGAAGTAGAAGGCCCCGACGGACCTGGCAGCAACGAAATGTTCAAATATATTGACATGGTACGCGCGCGTGCAGGTTTGAAAGGAGTGAAAGAATCGTGGGATAGATACGCCAACAGTCCGAAATACAACAATCAGGCGGGTATGAGGAATATCATTCAACAGGAACGAATGATAGAACTGGCTTTTGAAGGACATCGTTTCTGGGATATACGCCGGTGGAAAATCGCCCCCGAATTGTACCGCACACCCATCGAAGGTTGGAGTATGTATCAGTGGGAAACTTCCAATTTCTACACTCCCACGGTGTTATTCAGCCAAAAGTTCGGTATCCGCGATTATTTCTGGCCCATCAGTAACGACGATATTCTTAAAAACCGGAATCTGGTACAGAATATAGGATGGTAAAGCCCCACCCCGACCCTCCCCCAAAGGGAGGGAGACGCAAAGCGGGGTGAAATGCTTATAAAAAAGTTAAAAGAATGTAAATAAAAATAGTAATAATATGAAAAACATAGATATCATAAATAATTACGCCACTAAGTCCCCTTGGGGGGGATTCAGGGGGCTCCTTACGTGGCTTCGCAAAGCCACCCTTTGGGGGGTTGGGGGGCTTCTTTTGGTGGCTGGCTGCAAGGAAGAAGGCCGTATCGATCATATCGACGGCAAAGCTCCCGCACCCGCTCAGGTAACGGAGGTAGCAGTGCGCAATACGCCGGGAGGCGCTGTCCTGACATATCAATTGCCGGAAGACAAAAACCTCCTGTGCGTCCGTGCAGAGTACGAAATACAACCCGGAGTAATACGCGAGATCAAATCGTCGTATTATAAAGACTCCTTAGTTTTGGAAGGATTCGGCGACACGCGCGAATACGGCGTCAATGTGTACAGCGTTGGAAAAAACGGGAAATCGTCCGAACCCTTAATCGTTAAGATCAAACCGCTGACGCCGCCCGTAAAGGTAGCCACTAAAGTATTGAAGGAAACTTTTGGCGGAGTATCTGTAACTGTCGAAAATCCGCATAATGCCAATCTGGCTGTCGTATTAATGTCGGATACCGCAAACATTGGTTATCAGGTCGTTTTGCTAACGTATTATACTACGGCGTCAAAAGCGACTTTCAGATATCGCGGGTTGGACACCATTCCGGGCTTATATTCTGTTTATCTCCGCGACCGGTGGAGCAATCTGTCGGATACGGTTAGTGCAATATTGACGCCTGTTTTCGAAGAATACATCCCCAAGAACACATGGGCGGAAGTACATTTGCCTACCGACACGTGGCAACCTATTGAAGACAATCCTAACTACTCGCTCTCAAAAGCATGGGACGAGCGAATTGACCATCAGGATATAATGTTTGCCACCAAAACAGATGCGCCTATTCCGCAATGGGCTACATGGGACATGGGAATAACGATTATTCTGAACCGTTTCAAAATCTGGCACCGCGGACCCGGCGAAAGAGCATGGAACACACGTAACGTGAAGAAATTTGAACTGTACGGCTCCATGAGTCCCAATCCTGACGGAAGTTGGGACGACACATGGATACCGCTGGGAAAATTTGAAGCCGTGAAACCGTCGCCCGGAGAAACCATTACCACCGAAGACCATTACTATGGCAATGTGGAGGGAATAGATTTTGACGTGGAAGAAAGCGAGTTTGCGCCTAACCCTTTTGTCCCTGTCAGATATATCCGGTTTAAGACAACCGAAACATTTTATGGCCCAACGATTGTAGGAGGAATATTCCTCATGGAAATCAGTTTTTGGGGACAGGTTTTGAAATAAACAATTTTTATAAACACTCTAAATGAAGAAATTAGCATATATTATTTTGACGGGGATCATATCAGGCATTCCCTCATGTAAAGATCCGGACAGCATATATAAAGAATATATCGTACCCAACGGATTGACCTATCCGGCGAAAGCGTTAGATGCAGAGGCGCATCCGGGCAGGGATCGGATTGAAATATCATGGCGTAACCGTAGCGACCCTGCAGTGAAGAAAGCCCGCATATTCTGGAATAATTATACCGATTCGGTAGAAGTCGCCATCAATCAGGGCGCTGAATACGTCGACCGGATGATTGACCCGATTGATGAAAATACCTATTCGTTCATGATTCATACATACGACGCCGACGGTAATGTTTCCATGCCGGTAGAAGTGATCAGTACGGTGTATGGCAATATGTACGAGAGTTCATTAGTGAACCGCACACTGAGCAGTTGTATGTACGACGGACAGGACGTCATACTTGAATGGTACGGAGCCGACAAAACCGAAGCAGGCGTCAATCTGACCTATACGGACATCAATGGCAATACCGTTGATTATTTTATTGACAGAACGCAAACTGAAACATTGTTCACCGACTGCGACATAGACCGGCCGATTTTTTACAGCACCGCGTATATGCCCGATTCCATGGCAATTGACATATTCCATGCGCCGAAGATAGAAAGAATGGTTGATACCGAAACGTTCATTTCCATGGATTCGTGGACAGGAACAGCCAGTTCGCAGCACAGTAGCGGAAGTTATACGCCGGCTCATGCTATTGACGGTAATATGGACAGATGGTGGCATACTGATGTGAGCGCCGTATATCCCCATTGGATTGCGTTTGACATGAAGCGGAGCATCAGGGTGAAACAGGTGATACTCGCGGTTGCTAACGCTCCACGGACGTTTAAAGATTTTATGATACAGGGAAGTATGAACGGCGTCGCATGGACGGATTATCCGCCTGCCGACGGATCGCAATACTATTATATGAAACCTGTAACAGGCGAGAAACAGACCTTTACGCTTGCGGGAGTTCCCGAAATGCAACATATCAGGATATGGTGCGTCAATTCACATGAACAGCCATACGCCACGCTTGCCAATCTTGAAGTGTTCGGATCTTTCGTCAAGAAGTAAAATCATTCAATAGTAATCATCAATGAAAAACTGTATCATCTTTCTTTTGTGTCTCGTCGTTTTTTCCAGCGCTACCTGTTCGGGAAAAACAGAAGACGAAAGCGTTGAGATTTCGCAATTCATTCTTGCAGCCGAAGTGACCAACAAACAAACGCGGAATATGCTCATTGACAATACCGCCAAAAAAATCGCTTTCGATTTGGCAAGCGATGAATCAAAAACCGGCGTGAACATCAGATTAACGCTTGCCGACGGCGTTTCGATGATTTCGCCCAAACATGAGCAGGCCGATTATGATCTGATATATCCGGCGGAAATTAAACTGTCAGCCGCAGGTCGTACCATTGCATTTACCATAAGGGTAAGCGATTTCGACCCGATTTCCGAGTTTATCCTTGCAGCGGAAGTTACCAACAGGCAAACGCGCAACATGGTCATCAAAAATGACGCAAAGGAAATTACTTTCGATTTGGCGGATACGGAACAGAAAACCGGCGTAAACATCCGGTTAACGCTTGCCGAAGGCGTTTCGATGGTTTCGCCCGCCGCCTTGCAAGCCGATTATGACCTGACCAACCCGGCGAAAATTGAATTGCTTGCCGAAGACCGTAAAGTCGTATTCGCCGTAAAGGCCGGCTGGTTCGATCCTCTATACACTCCGCCTGTGAAAGACCTTGTTATAGGATTGTGGGTTCCGCCGCCGCCGCATCTGATGACCACCGAAGCCGATATAAAAATGCGGTACAAACAGATAGCCGACGCCGGTATCAATATGGTGTTGCCCGGCGCATGGAGTTACACTGCCGACGACCCTGCCGACAATCCGATGACGCTGTCGGTTCTCAATGCGTGCGAAGAATACGGATTAGAGTTTTATCTTCATTTGCAGGTTTCAAAAGACGTAAATACCGATGCTGCCGCAGAATTAGCCCGTTGCATTGCAAGAGCGGAAAAATTCAGAAACCATCCGGCTGTGCGCGGCTTTTTTATACATGACGAACCGCTTGCAGGCATTTTCGACAGGTTAGGGACGATACGCCGCGAAGTGGACGCTGTTCTGCCCGAGGGAAAACACACAATATCAAATATATTCCCGAGTGGTTCGGGGTGGGGTGCGCCGGATTACGAAACCTACGTGGAACAATACATGCAAAAGGTAGCGCCGAAGGTACTGTCATTTGACCATTACCCGCTGGGAAGCGTTAAAAGCAGCGCCGAAGGCAGAGGTTTTGTGTCGAATCTGATCACCATACGCAATGCCGCCATCAAATATGATGTTCCGTTTTGGGGCTTTATTCAAGCCGTAGGCTGGACCGGACGCAGAGAACCGAATCTGGATGAATACCGCTGGTTGTGTAACGCGCACATTACGGGCGGAGCCAAAGGATTTTCATATTTCATATATTCCGCCACCGGCCCCAACATGAAGAATGAAGGCGAAAAATTCTCAGATTCAATGCTCGCATGGGACGGCACAACCACACATTTGTACGATTACGCTAAAAATATCAATAAGGAATTATCAGCGTTCAGTCGTCAGGTCATGCCGTTTGTTCAGGATGGTTTTATGCCGGTGAATCAGGAAATGAACCTGACCATTCCCGTGGAGTTGTACAGAACGTCTTATGGTAATCTGAGCAAAATTGAAACTACAGGCGAAATGCTGAACGGTTGTTTCAGCCTGAACGGGCAAAAAGCGGTATATCTGTTTAATTGGAGCAGGGATAGTTCCATGACCGCGAAATTGGTATTTACCGGAACAGTGAATTTTCAACTGTGGGGAAGAAACGGACTTGAAACGGAACAATCCGCATCGGAATACAATGTATCATTTGTCCCCGGCGAAGCGAAGTTTTTAATTTTTATGTAAATAAAGGTAGTGTTCCGACACTCTGAAAGGAGGCTTTCAGCCATCCTGAAAAATTAAATAAGTTCTTTGACATATTGGTTTACACGAAAAATAAGACTGTTAGACTGTTAGATTGTTAGATTGTTAGACTATTAGACTGTTAGACTGTTAGACTGTAATCATTGAATCATTGAATCATTGAATCTTTGAATCATTGAATCATTGAATCTTTGAATCTTTGAATCTTTGAATCTTTGAATCAGAAATAATGTTTATCTTTGTGCGGAAAATTCAGTTATTCAGTTATTCAGTTATTTATGAGCCGCAAACTTCATTTTTTTAATACCACCGGTCCCTGTAATCCGGATGATCATTATATGCTTCCTCCGGAAGACAGGCTTGTAGGAGCGCAATTGCACCGCTACATCAGCGATAAACTCTATTGGGTTCTTCATGCACCGCGTCAGACCGGCAAGACAACTTTTCTTCAGAGTTGGATGCGGGAAATCAATGATGGCGGCGAAGCGGTGGCGTGTTATGTAAGCGTGGAAAGATGTCAGGGAATCGTTGACGCCGACAGAGCAATGCCTGCCATTTACGACGCCATTATCAAATACGCAAAAGATTTTGAACTTCCTGTTCCTGAAACGGATACAAATACTTCTCTTAGTATTTTAGATATGGTTTTAGGTCGTTGGGCTGAACTTGTTGCACCAAAACCGTTAATTGTATTATTCGATGAAGTTGATGTAATGGAAGGCGAAACGATGATTAGTTTTTTGCGCCAGTTACGTGGCGGATTTGCTTCACGCGGTATCGGTAAGTTTCCCGTTTCCATTGCTTTAGTGGGTATGCGCGATTTGAAGGATTATCTCACCGCAGCCAGAGGCGGAGAAAAGCCTAATCCGGGCTCGCCATTCAACATCAAAGCAGATTCGGCAGTTTTGTCTAATTTCCAAAAGGATGACGTCGCTCATCTTTTTGCGCAGCGCACGGCTGAAAACGGACAGCAAATCACTCAGGAGGCGTTGGATTACGTTTATGAACAATCAAACGGACAGCCGTGGATTGTTAATTCGCTGCTCATGCGGGCAACCCTGCGTATTCTCAATCAGGACAGCACGGAAACGGTGGAATTGAAACATATTGAACAAGCCCGCGAACAGATGATCATGGCTCGCGAAACGCATCTGGACGCTCTGGGTGAACGTTTGAGAGACCCGCGCATCCGCAGGATAGTGGAACCGGTCATCACCGGGGAATTGAATCCCGGCCTGGGCCGCTCCAATCCCGATGTGATGCTGGCTATGGATCTGGGATTGGTGCAGTGGAGTTCTGAAACAGGTTTGATCATTTCCAATCCGATATATGCGGAAATCCTGATACGCCATCTCAATTCCGGTTATCACGATATATTACCGCCGCCCACCTCGTGGCAATGGCAGAAACCCGACGGCAACATGGATATGGACAAACTGTTGAAAGAATTTCAGAAATTCTGGCGTCGTTATTCGGCTACATGGGAAGAGAAAGCGGAGTATACCGAAGCATTCCCCCATTTGTTGCTGATGGCTTTCCTGCAAAGAGTACTCAATGGCGGAGGCCGCATTGAGCGTGATTGCGCCGCCGGACGCGGACGAATGGATTTGGGTATTGAATACAATAAACATTGGTACATTATCGAAATCAAATTAGTTCGCGATCACGACAGTTTACAGACAATCAAAGAAGAAGGATTAGAACAGATCGGGAAGTACCGTAGTCAATTTGTATCAGGAACGCCTGCATGGTTAGTTATTTTCGACCGCCGCGTCAAAACGCGGGAAAAAAGTTGGGACGAACGTATCAGTTGGGAACAGAACGACGACGTAACCGTATTGGGATGCTGAGAAAAGACTGTTAGACTGTTAGACTGTTAGACTGTTAGACTGTTAGACTGTTAGACTGTTAGACTGTTAGACTGTTAGACTGTTAGACTGTTAGACTGTTAGACTGTTAGACTGTTAGACTGTTAGACTGTTAGA
>Ga0082212_10006100_pt1 | contig 16268 bp, 11 predicted proteins | sample TergutNt197P3_FD_71548 | JGI IMG/M metagenome (GOLD analysis project Ga0082212, IMG submission 71548) | Neocapritermes taracua P3 segment gut microbial communities from Petit-Saut dam, French Guiana - Nt197 P3 | ecosystem: Host-associated > Arthropoda: Insects > Digestive system > Gut ... | reverse complement strand
TGGCATGCATGAGTGCACCAAGTGCGGGCTTTGCGTGGACAAGTGCCCGGCACATGCCGTTACCATCCCGCTGTACATCGCCAAGAAGAAGCAGCTCGAAAAGTCAAAGACCCTTGCTGAGTAGCATCTTGCAGTTGCGGGTTAAGGCGCAGGTAACAACATATATTTGACTCCCGTCATTGCGAGGAGCGCTTGCGCGACGTGGCAATCGGAGCCTGCACTGAGCGAAGCGGTGCATCGCACCGCGTAGTCGAATGTGGCAGCGCTTGCATTGTCGGCAGTCTGTCACAGTGCACAACCTCGCATTGCTGAATGAAGAAGAGACGGCAGTGAAGAAGAGGTGGCGTTTTGTCACCCCTTCTTTATGACAAAGGGTATGACAAAGGGGACGGTCCCTTTTGTCATACCCTTTGTCACTCAACTTTGTTTCTCCGCGCCTGCAGGGGTAATCCAGGCGCGCTTTGCGATATTATGGCAATCGAGGGTTTCCACGCCTGGGTACTGATTTTCATCTGCACAAGGAGGGCCGATGTGCCTGTTATACAACCCATCGATAAGTACTCCTAGCAGGTGATCCGTTATCACCATAGGGGTATTCAAAGAAAGAGTTCACCAGTAGGGGCTTGCTATGGATAAACAGCAGATCGAGGATTTTGTAGTCGCGTTTGTCAACTCCAAGGACAACCGCATAACCCTAGACTTCGCAAGGGAGCCTGAGCTTGTGGGTCTGCGCATGTTCGACGAGCCGCTTCTTGCCTATGGCAATGCGCATGACAGCCGTTTTGTTGCCCTTGCCGATAACCCCGCAGCCCAGGTGGCCTTGCGGCCGCCACCAGAATGGCTGCCTTCCGCACAGAGCGTCATCTCCTGCTTCTTGCCTGTTGCCGCAGATATACGCAAGGGCAACCATCAGGGCAGCGAACCATCCTGGGGCTGGATGCATGCGCGCATCGAGGGAAATGCTGCAATCAATGCGCTGGCCAGGCAGCTGTGCGCTCACATCAACCAACAGGGGTATGAGGCTATCTGCCCTGCTCAGGATGAACGTTACTACCACAGGAGAAATGCTGACCCCGCACAGCCCCTCTTCAGCACCAACTGGTCTGAACGACACGTTGGCTACCTCTGCGGGCTGGGGACCTTCTCGTTATCCAAAGGCCTTATCACCGAGAAGGGCGTTGCCGGCAGGATCTTCTCCATAATAACCTCGCTGAAGCTGGTACCAACAAAGCCAAAGTATGAGGGGCTCTTTGATTATTGCAGCGGCTGCCGTTCCTGTGTGGGGAGATGCCCTGTTGATGCTGTCAGCGACTATCACCTGAAGGATGACCGGCTTTGCAGCAACCTGTTGGATGTGGTGTTGAAGCAGCACGGACCGTACTACGGTTGTGGGAAATGCCAGGTTGGCGTGCCGTGCGAGGAGGGGATTCCCTAGCCCGCCTTCTTAGGTGGGGCTCCGATGGATTCGCGGGCGTTACGGCCCATGAAGAGCAGGGACGCTGCAGCCAATCCAACAAAGGCGACCGTGGCGATTGTCAGCATTGATGCCCTCAAACCCCAAACATCACCTATCGCCCCGATGCCAGGAGCTGCGACACCACCCATACTCACCACAACGCCCAGGGATATGCCTGAAGCAAAACCGATACGGTTTGGCAGGTAGGCCTGCCCCAGAGCCACCATGGGCGCATAACCCATGTTCTGGGACAGGGCGAAGAGGAGAAGGACCACTGTTGCAAGAGGGATCTGATCGATTTGCAGGAAGATCAGCATGAGCGGGCCTAAAAGACCGATGCTTAAGGTCACCATGCGCTTGAAGCCCACGCGGTCGGCGATGCGACCGCCAAAGAAGGAGCCCACGGCGCCCACCAAAGAGTAGGCCGTCAGTATGAGCGCGCCAGCCTCCTGCGACTGGCCCATCACGGCAATCCAATACAGGGGGATGAAGGTGATCATGCCGTTGCCCACAATCGCACGCATGGTGTTGAGCGTAATGGCCTTAGAGAAGCCAACCCAGTCATCCTTCTGGTCCGGCGTGTCGCTCTCACTTATCCGCTGGGCCTCTTTTATCGTCAAACGCTGGTAGGCTTTCGACTGCGAAAAGAGGATGATCGCCGCGCCAATGGTGGGGATCAAGAAGATCAGGGTGCCGCGCATACCCCAGGTCGAAAGTGCGAAGACAGCCAGGATCGGCCCAAAGGCAAAGCCCAGATTGCCACCAACGGAGAAGTTGCTGATGCCGGTTCCCTTGTCCTTACCTGCGACGACGTTGGCAAGTTTGCCACCCTCAGGATGGAACAGCGCAACCCCCGTGCCCATGACCATCGCACAGCAGAAGATGAACCAGTAGGAGTTGATGAGCCCCATGCCGGCAATGCCCACGCCGGCAAGCAGGACGCCCAGAGCCATGAACCAGGGGTGGTCGACCTTGTCGCCCAGATAGCCAAAGAGCGGTTGAATGAGGGCCGAGACTATGCTGTTCGCAAAGACCAACGCCGCGGCGGCGGCGTAACTCAGGTCATAGGACATGATCAAGAACGGCAGCATGGCAGGCAACGCACCCTGGGTGATGTCGGTGCACGTATGGCCAAGCGTGAGAAGATAACTGTGAGCGCGCGAATTCATAGAGCCCATTATAGGGCTGCTGCTGCTCAGAGCGTATATAATTCTTTGCGGGGCGATGAAATGTTCAGTGATGACCTGCAAAGGTGGGGCAATGCGATATGACTGCCTGATAGTGGATGATGAAGAGGCGCTGTCCCAGTCCACCTGCGAGTACTTCAACCTGTTTGAGGTGAGCGCCTGTTGGGTGGCGGATGCGGCGGCCTGCCTTTCCTTTTTTGACGATAACAGCGCAGATTTGATCCTGTTGGACATCAACCTGGGCGACAGCTCGGGCTTTGACCTCTGCAAGCGGCTGCGGCAGATCACGCCGGTGCCCATCCTGTTCATCTCCGCCCGGCAAAGCGACGACGATAAGCTTCTGGCGCTCTCCATTGGTGGGGATGACTACATCCAGAAGCCCTATGCGCTCTCTGTGCTGCTAGCCAAGGTGCGGGTGGTGCTGGGGCGCTACCGCGCTGCAGCGGGGGATGCGGTTGGGGGTGGCGCTGGAGCTGGAGCTGCGGTTGGGGCCGGAGCTGCGATTGGGGCCGGAGCTGCTGGAGCGGCTGGGGCGGCTGGGGCGACAGCTGGGAAGGATGCGGGGGCGGTTGGCGGCACCCTTCTCGTCATTGGCGACCTTGCGCTGGACGAAGTGGGCTGCATGCTGACGTTGGGCGGGCAGCGTGTTGAGCTGAAGATGATGGAGTTCAAGCTGCTGAGCTACCTGATGAGGAATTGCGGGCGCGTCATTAGCAAGGAGGAGCTGTTCCGCAAGGTGTGGGAGGACGCTATTGTGGGCGATAACACACTGAACGTGCATGTGCGCCGCCTGCGCGAGAAGATCGAGCGCGACCCCAACAACCCGCGTTACATCAAGACCGTCTGGGGAACCGGTTACGTGTTTGAGATCCCCGCATGAGAAGGTATGTCCTGGCGCTGGTAGCGCTGTTTGTGCTGTGTGCGGCGGGCATCCTGCTGGCGTTTGAGCTGAACAAGGAAGTCGCGCTGGATGCGGCTGCCCTCAATGACCTGGTCTTGTCCATCAGATCGAGCGATGACCAGCAGGAGGCTTTTGTGGCTGCTTCCGAGCAGCTCACAGGGCTTGTCGACGACATCAATACCCAACGCGTTACCAGAGATACCGTGCTGCGCGTGCTGTTGCTTGTTGTGCTGCTGGTCTTTACCGCCGGGTGCGCGCTGTTGTTGCTGAGCATACACAGGCAGATACTTGCACCGTTTCGCAGGCTGGATGGCTTTGCCCGGAATGTGGCGGCAGGAGAGCTGGACACACCGCTGGAGATGGACCGGGCAAACGCCTTTGGCGCCTTCACCGAGAGCTTCGACCTCATGCGCGAGGAGCTGCGTCGGGCACGGGAGAACGAGCACCTCGCCGAGCAGTCCAAGCGCGAGCTGGTAGCGTCGTTGAGCCACGATATACAAACCCCTGTGGCCTCCATCAAGGCGGTAGCTGAGCTGATGGAGGTCACCGCCGATGAGGAGCAGCGGCAAAGGTTGCAGACCATCCAACAGAAGACCGAGCAGATACACACCCTGGTGACAGACCTCTTCCACGCCACGCTGGAGGAGCTGGACTCACTGAGTGTCAATCCCATCTCCATGGGCAGTGACCAGCTTGTTGCTATGGTCAGGCGGGCTGACTATAGGGGCAAGGCTGCTATTGCGGCGATTCCCGGATGCCTGCTGCAGGCTGACCCGGTGCGCCTGGCGCAGGTGATGGATAACATTATCGCTAACTCATATAAGTACGCGGACACCGCCATAGAGGTCTCTACCGAGATGCTGGAAGAGGGTCTGGCCGTCACGCTCAGGGACTTGGGACCGGGAGCTGACCCGGACGAGCTGCCCCTGCTGTTCTCCAAGTACTACCGGGGCAAGGCGGCACAGGGTATCAACGGCTATGGGTTGGGGCTGTTCATCTCGCGCGACCTTGTTGAGCGCATGGGCGGACACCTGGAATGCGCCAATGCTGACCCCGGCTTTGCCGTCACTGTCTTCCTGCGCTTTGATGAGTAGCGTCACCCCGGGCTTGACCCGGGGAGACAAAAGAGAGTTTGGGTTGACAAGAAAGATTTAAGACTTGGTTAAGGATCAGGAAAAGACTGGTTAAGCAACTGCGCCTTAGAATGAAGCCGTTGAATTCATTCGCAGCTTCGATTAAGGAGAGCAGCATATATGGAAACCGCCACTAGCGCCAAAGCCGACACGATCGTAGACACCAGCACCACCAACATCATCAGCACTAACAAGCTCTGCAAGACCTTCTCGATAGGAGGCCTGCAGCAACATGTCCTACGCAACCTCGACCTCAAGATCCGCAAGGGCGACTTCACCGTCATCATGGGGCCCTCGGGCAGTGGTAAGTCCACGCTGCTCTATGCGCTCTCGGGCATGGACACGCCCACCCTGGGCGACATCTTCTTTTCAGAGGAGAAGATATCTGGCTATAACAGCGATAAGCTGGCGATATTCAGGCGCAAGAACTGCGGCTTTGTGTTCCAGCAGATCTACCTCTGCGACAACATGAGCCTGATGGACAACGTCATGGTCAGCGGGCTTCTGCTCAGCAAGAACCGCAAACAGGTGGCGGAGAAGGCCGCGGCCCTTTTCCAAAGGGTGGGCCTCTCCTCGCAGGACTGGCGCAAGTTCCCCGCACAGCTCTCAGGTGGCGAGGCACAACGCGGCGCTATTGTCAGGGCGCTCATCAACAACCCCTCCATCCTCTTTGCCGATGAGCCCACCGGCGCCCTCAACTCCTCAGCCGGTGAGGCAGTGCTTGACCTGCTCACCCAGGTGAACCAGAACGGCCAGAGCGTGGTCATGGTGACCCACGACCTCCAATCCGCCCTGCGCGGCAACCGGGTGCTGTATCTGAAGGACGGCGTCATCTGCGGCGAGTGCCTGCTGGGCGCCTACCAGAAGACAGATGAGGCGCGGCGCGAGACCCTGCGCAGCTTCCTCTCAGAAATGGGTTGGTAACCATGAGAAGCACACTGACCATCATCAAGGCCAACCTCCAAAAAGGCATTGGCCAGGCTGTCAGTCTGATGGCCTTTGCCCTTATCGCGGCGCTACTCTTAAGCATCGGCCTGCTTTTGATGCTGGGTTTCGACAGCTTCTTTGACGAGCGAAGCGAAGCGCTCCACGCACCGCACTACCTGCTGATTGAGGAGAAGGCGCTCTTCTCGCAAGATCAGGTCGACTACCTGAAGAACCATGCTGACGTCACTGAGGTTGAGACCGAGCAGATCATCTTCATGACAGCCGAGTTCCTCTACAATGACGGAAAGATGCCCTCTGACTTCATCTTTGTGGACACCAATGCCAAAAGGAGCATGAATGACCTGACGCTGATCGAGGGCGCTGCCCCCAAGACAGACAGGGATGTCTGTCTGCCTTACATGTTCAAGGCAGGAGGAGGCTACCAACTTGGCGACAACTTCACCCTCACCGTAGGAACCCAGAAGTACAGCTTCACCATCTGTGGGTTCACCGAGGAGATCATGTTGGGCTCCCCCAACAACCAGATGTACCAGGCCTATCTGTCCAGCCAGGGGTATAAGGCCCTCAACACCAAGGCCCCTGAGTTCGAAGGCATGATCATCAGGGTACGCACGCAGGATCCTACTGACAGCGAGGCCCTGTACCATGACTGCATCAAGCAGTTCTTCTTCAAGACCGACATCGCCGGAGCCGACCGGGCACACATCCAGTCGCTATCCTACTATGGCAGTAAAGTGGTGCGCACCATGATCCCCGGTATCATCTCAGCGGTCATGGTGGTCTTCGCGGCGATAATCATCCTGGTCAGCCTCTTGGTTGTCCGCTTCAGGATCCACAACAGCATAGAGGAGACCATCACCAACATCGGCGCCCTTAAGGCCCTGGGCTATACCGGCAACAAGCTCCTGTGGGCCACCGTGCTGCAATTCAGCCTTGTCGCCTTTGTGGGTGCGCTGCTGGGCATAGGGGTCTCCTACCTGGCCATACCCTTTGTCTCAAACGTGATGGAGATGCAGACCGCACTGCAGTGGCAAGGGGGCTTCGATCCCCTCAGCTCTGGGCTGACGCTTGCAGCGATACTTGTGGCCGTCTTTATCGTCACCTTGTTCTCTGCCAGAAGGATACGCAGCCTGCAGCCGCTGGCCGCCTTGCGCCAGGGGCTCTCCACCCACAGCTTCAAACGGAACCATCTTCCGCTGGACCGCTCCCGGGGGCCCCTCGCCTTGTTGCTTGCCGTGAAATCTGCCATCCAAGCCAAGGGGCAGATGGTGATGATCGTCATCATCATCACCGCAGTGGGTTTTGCGGCGACGGCCGGCCTGTCCATCTATGTCAACCTGGGCATCAATCCAGAGGCATTTTCCAAGCTGATTGGTGGAGAGGTGCCCGATGCGACCTTCTTCCTGAAAGACCCTGCAGACGCGAAGGATCTGCGTCGCTACCTTGAGGATCAAGATGAGACCCGCAAGGTGTTCTACTACCAGGACCTCAACGTGATGACCAGGGACATGCGCGTGAACAACATTGTCGCCGAGGACTTCAGCCTGTTTGAGGGCGTGCTGCTCTATGAGGGGCGCTACCCCAAGCACGACAATGAGCTCTGCATCAGCGGCTACCTATCTGGGATGATCGATGTGCACATCAACGACACCCTCAAGGTCACCCAAGGTAGCAGGACCGAGGAATACCTGGTGGTGGGCCTCATCCAGACCATGAACAACGGCGGCATGGCCTGCGCCATGACCATCCCCGGCATGCAACGGATCATGCCTGACTACCAGCCCAGCCAACTCTACGTCTACCTGGATGACGGCACACAGGCAGCCGCACTGCTCAAGCGGGTCGAAGCGAAGTTCACGGACGAGCTGGCGCTTTCCATCAACGTCTCCGAGCTCATGGGCGCGCAGTTGGGCATGTACGGCGACATCTTCTTCTCAGTGGCCGTGGCGATGCTGGCCATCACCATACTGGTGATAATCCTGGTGCTGTACCTCATGCTGAAGACCGTCATCCTGCGCCAACGCCGCACGCTGGGCATCCAGAAGGCCGTGGGCTTCACCACCTTCCAGCTGATGAACCAGTTCGCCCTGTACTACCTCCCCGTCATCACACTGGGCGTGGCCCTGGGCGGGCTCGCGGGCATCCTGGGCTTCAACTCCGTCTTCATCGCGGTCATCCGCTACATGGGCCTCATGACAGCCTCTATGCCGGCGCCCGTGGAGCTGACCCTGGCCATGTGCGCCGCCCTGGTGCTGGTGGCCTACGCCTTTGCGCTGCTGATCTCCGGGCGCATCCGCAAGATCAGCGCCTACACGCTGGTCAGCGAGTAGCAACTATATCGTCACCCCGGGCCTGACCCGGGGTGACGTAAGGACAGAAGGGGCCGGGGGGCATGACAAAGGCATGACAAAGGGGACGGTCCCTTTTGTCATGTTTTGTGCAAAAAGGCTGGTTACTATGGTAGAAAAAGAAAGAACATGACAAAAGGGACCGTCCCCTTTGTCACCTTTTGTCATGCGGTTAACGATAAGGGGCGGGTCGCATCCAACAGCACCCGCCCCTGACATGCTAGTAAGACAACGCTATCTACCCCACATGGGCATCCCAATACGCGATGCGTTCCGGGAGCAGCGCAGGGATGTCCAGGTCATACGGGCACCGTGCCACACACTCCCGACACTCCTGGCAGTCACGCGCCCGCTCTATCGCCTGCTGCGCAAAGCCCTTGGCCTCCTCCAGCGAGAAGCGCTTGAGGTAGCTTGCCGCATTCAGCGCCGCGCTGATGCCTATGCCCTGCGGACAGGGTTGGCAATAGTCGCAGCGGTGGCACCAGGTGTCCCCGGTCTCAGTGCGCACCCGCTCGATCTCGCGCTTATCGTCATCGCTGAAGGCCTGGCCGGCCTTAACAATACCTGCGATCTCCCTGATCTCCTCTAGCTTCTCGATGCCCGGGTCAGGGACGATGTTGTCGAACTGCAGCAGGTACCTGAAGCTGAGCCCAACGTCATACAGCATGCCGCCGCCCAGGGGTTTCATCGCGATGAATCCCATGTCCAGCTCCCGAGCCAACGGGATCGCCTCGGCAGCGGCCATGTCATCCAGGTAGTTGAACGGCAACTGCACGGAGTCAAAGCGGTTCTCCCGCATGATCTCCATCCCCAGCGGGATGCTGTGGCACGTGAAGGCCGGAAACCGCACCTTGCCTTCTTGTACCGCCTCCATCAGCCCCTCACAGGCGCCGCCGGGTGCAAAGACCTCCGCACGCTTCGCCTCGGTCACATGGTGCAGCTGATAGATGTCTATGTAGTCAACGCCTAACCGCTCAAGACTTAAGTCAAGGTGCTTCTTGAGGCCCTGCTTGTCCCTGGCGCCGCTCTTGGTGGCAAGCACCAGCTCCTCACGGGGCACACCCTTGATGCCCAGGCCAACCTTCTCCTCGCTGTCGCCGTAGGCGTTCGCCGTGTCGATGAAGTTGATGCCCAGCCGCAGGGCCTCTCGGACCACCTCGGTCCCGTCCTCCAGCGACCGTCGCATGATGGGAATGCCACCCAACGCGATCCTGCTGACGCTCAGTTCAGTCCTTCCAAACCGCACCCGCTCCATCACTGGCCTCCCTCGATCTCCTGCTCTATGCGCTGCGTGATATCGAACCACTCCTCCTCCAAGCGAGGAATCCGCTTACGCAAACCATGGTACTCCTTCAAGGTCGCGTCAAACGCATCCTTGTCCTTGTACAGCTCCTCATCCGCCATGAGGGCCACCAGCTCATCGTGCCGCTGGTTGTCAGCATCCAACTGCCGTTCCACCTCAATAAGCCGCTTGCGGTCTTCTTTCAGTACACGATAAGCCCGATTGCGCGCCTCGGCTTCAACCCGCCTCTGCTCACGCGTCTTCTTGGCTGCTGGCTGATCAGCGGACATAAAGGGGACGGTTCTATTATGTCCTTGAAAAGGACTTAATAGAACCGTCCCCTTTATGTCCTTTGTCACATCAGCATCGCTGACTGCCAGCGCCTCGGTCTTGCCCAGGTAGTAGTCGTAGTCGCCCGCATAGCTGATGATGGCGCCGTCCTTGACCTCCACAATGCGGTTGGCTACCGCTCGGATGAGATGGCGGTCATGGGTTATGAAGACCAGTGTGCCAGTGAAGGCCTTAAGCGCTGCCTCCAGCACGTCTGAGCTGGTGATATCCAAGTGGTTGGTGGGCTCGTCCAAACAGAGCAGCGGCGTGGGCTGCACCAGCATCTTGGCCAGGGCCAAGCGGCTCTTCTCTCCCCCACTGAGCACACTGACCTTCTTGTCCACATCTTCTCCTGTGAATAAGAAGGTGCCCAGCAGGGTGCGCACCTCTGCCTGCGTCCAGCCGGGGGCAATGCTGTCCAGCTCGGCATAGACGGTGTTCTTCACGTTGAGTTCCTCCAGCTGGTGCTGGGCGTAGTAGCTCACGCTCACATGCACGCCAAGGCTCCGTGTGCCAACGTCTGCCTCAAGCACGCCAGCGAGTATCTTGAGCAGCGTGGACTTGCCAGCGCCGTTGGGCCCCACCAGGGCCACCCGGTCGCCGCGATACAGCGTGAGATCCACGCCAGCCTTACCCGCACCACCATAGACCACGTTGTCGCCGTAGGCCTTGTGGATGCCTGCCAGCTTTATGACCATGTCACCGGTGCGTGGCGGCTGCCTGAACCGGAACTTGACCTTCCTGGTGGCCTCGGGCAGCTCGATGCGCTCCATCTTCTCAAGCTTCTTCACCCGGTCCTGCACCTGCTTGGCTTTGGATGCTTTATAACGGAAACGCTCGACAAAGGCCTCCATATGCGCTATCTCGGCCTTCTGCGCCTCATAAGCCTCTTTGAGGCGCAGCAGGTTGGCCTCCCTCTGTCGCACATAGTCAGAATAGCCACCGCGATACGTGGTGAAGGTACCGCGCTCAAGCTCGAGCACATGGTCGACCATGCCGTCCATGAAGGCGCGGTCGTGGCTGACCACCATGACGGCTCCCTCGTAGCCGCGCAGGAAACCCTCCAGCCACCGCACGCTCTCCAAGTCAAGGTGGTTGGTGGGCTCATCCAAAAGCAGTAGGTCGGGCCTGCGCAGTAAAAGCTTTGCCAACTCGATGCGCATCTGCCAACCACCTGAGAACTCGCCGGTTAAGCGGCTGAGGTCGGTCTCCTTGAAGCCCAGGCCAAACAATACGCTACGGGCCAGCGGCTCAAGCGTGTAACCACCACCATGGGCAAACTGGTCACTCAGACGCCCATACTCCGCAAGCAGCTTCTCCTGGGTCTGCTCGTCATCACCATCAGTGGCTGCATCGGCTATCTGCTGTTCAAGATGGGTGAGCCGCTCCTGCATGTTGAGCAGGTCGCCAGCCGTCGCGAGCACAGTCTCCAAGACGCTGGACTCCAGACCCTCGTCGGCCTCAATGGCGCTCTGCTTGAGGTAGCCCACCTTGGTGTTCTTCGCAAAGGCCAGCGTTCCGCTGTCAGCTGAATCGAGGTCAGCCACAATGTTCAGCAACGTGGTCTTACCGACCCCATTGGCGCCGACCAGCGCAAAACGGTCACGCTCCTGCAGGCGAAAGCTCACGTCCTTGAACAGCACGCGCGAACCGAATGATTTGGTGAGTTTGTCAACGTTGAGAATCATGGATTCCCATTGTACACGTTGTCAATCACCACACCAGGCGCAAGAGGGTGACATCAGAGAGCGCCGTCACTTGAACAACGCGATAAAGCGGTCCCAGAAGCTCCTCTCCACGGGAGCGATGTCGGTGGACTCCTTCTCCACTTCGGGAAGCTTGATGGCATCGGTGAGCAGGACGAACTGCACGCGATTCACATCGGTGTTGTTGGCAGAGGTAAAGGACACAAGCTCGAAATCACCCACCCGGTAGTCCTCCAGAAAGCCGTCGATCTCCTTTTGCAGGGTGGCCGGCAGGTCCTCCACATTCACATACAGCTCAGTGGTGCCATCGTGCAGGGCAGCCATGCCTTCATACAAGCTGGTGGTGCCCGCCAAGAACTGGTTGAGGCCGCTGTCAAAGGCGGTATAACTCACTGCCACGGTGTTCACCCCTGCCGCATAGGAGGCCAGTCCCTCATGGAAGGTCGAATACTCACCGGAGATCTGCTGCAGATAGGCAATCAAAAGCGTCAGGTCGGCAAGTAGGCTCAGGTTCGCCTCCAGGCCATCCGCCATGGCGCTGAGCTGCCCCGCCATATAGGCGCAGTTGTTGATGGGCGCGTCAAGGTTGCCAGCTATCTCATAGAGCCCATCCTGCAAGCCGCCTGGAGCATTCCAATACCCCGCAAGCGTTGCCGCCTGGGTGTTCACGTCTATCAAAGCGCCAATGGTGAGCTGCGAACCCAGATCCAAAGCAGAGAGGCCGGGGTCCGCATACAGGCCGTAGATATCCCCTCCATCAACCAGGGGTATCCCGTTTATCAGCCAATCAAGGCTCCCAATCACCGTGTAGAGCCCATCCTGTATCAGATACAGGCCCTCAGCCAGGCCCGGATTCGCCGGGTCGCCACTGTAGAGCCCCGCGGAAAGCTGGCGCAGACCGTCGACAAGCAGCGCCATCTGTGTTGCGTCGATACCCCCGCTGGCCGCCTGTTGCGCGAGCATGGCCAGGGCGGCGTCTATCTGCCCCGAGGCATCGGTCAGCAGGGCTGCGTTGTTGCTGAGCAGCGTCAGCCCATACTGTATCTCAGAGGAACCTGACGATAAGGACGGGGCGCCGCTACTGAGCTCGCCTATCCCCTCCTTCAGTTTGCCCACGCCGTCGTTGAGCTCCCCTATGGCATCGGTCAGCTCAGCCATGTCATCAAGCATGCCGCCGGTGTCCGGGATCTCAAAGACCATCGAGAAGGGCACGCCGGAGATCTGGATGCCCCCCATCTCAAATTCGCTGACCTGTGCGGTGAGGCTGAGGTCTCCCTGTTTACCAGGAAGCACCATGAAGGCGATCTGCTCATCCTTGCCCACACTGGCGATGGTCGCCCCAGGGGCTTGGAGGTTACTGGTATGCGCCGTGCTCAGTGTCAGCTGGATCTGCAGCAGGTAGTTCTCATAGAACACCGGAGCGGCTTTCTTGTTCTGGCTGGTCTTGATGGCGATCTCCAGCTTGCCGCTACTGCCTGCCAGTTGGGCGGGGTCGATCAGCTTACCGTCAAGACGGTAGCTGATGGCGATGTCCCAAGGCAGCTCGACCGTACTCAACACACCCTGGTAGTAGAAGTCGCCCGCTTCAACAGGCACGGTGACCTGATTGCCGCTCAGCACCAACTCATCTGTGGTACTGAGGTTTGTGGCAGAACTGTAAGCGCCCTGGTCTGCGAGGTTACCCGCCGCGTTGACCTTGAAGTGGTTGATCACGTAGCCCGCACGGGCAGTGCCGTCACTGTTGAGCAGCGCGTAGATGACCTCATCCTTATCGGCGCGTGCCGCTTGGCTGCCGGATGTGCTACCCGTTGCCGGCAGGGCTGCGGCAGCGTCAAGCGTCTCGATCGCTGGCGCCTCCTGGGCGGAGCCATGGGTAAAGCCCACAAGCGGGACCAGCGTCGCGACCAGCAACAGGGCCAGTGCAGCGCGAGGGATGCGCGCGCGGAGTATGGTTGTCTTTTTTCTCGTCATAGGATCATCCTCAGTTCAGTGCGCCGTGGCTTTGGCGCGTTGCTTCTTGGGCTTAGCTAAGAAGTCGGCCTTCCAGGTGAGCTTGCCAATCGCGGAGTCAAAACGTTGCAGTATCAGGGGCAGGAAGCAGACCACCAGGGCAAAGGAGAGCAGGGTGCCACGCCCCAGCATGATGCCTATATCGCAGACGATGGGGTTGGTGGAGGTGTAGAACAGCGTGAAGCCGGCCAGGGAAAGCGTGGTCGCAGAGACCAGGATGGACTTGAAGCTGGTGCCCAGCGCCTGGTGCATGGCCTGTTTCTTGGGCATGGTCTTGCGGTAGCGCAGGTAGGTGTTGGTGAGCAGGATGGCGTAGTCCACCGTTGCGCCCAATTGCACGGTGTTGAGCACCAGGTAGCCTATATAGTTGATGTGCGTGTCGGTGAAATACGGGATGGCGAGGTTGATCCAGATGGCCGCCTCGATGGTAAAGGTCAGGATGATGGGCAAGAGGCCTGAGCGGAAGGTGATGAGCAGCACCAGGAAGATGGCGAGGACAGCCGAGAGCGTCACCTGGAGGTTGTCGGATTGCACCACGTCCTTCATGTCGTAGAGGTTGGGGGTGCGACCGGTGGTCAAAGCCGCGTCGCCGTAATGCTCCTGCGCGACCGCGCGTATCTCACCCACCGTGGCAAAGGCCAGCTCGCCCTCATCCGGCACGTCGGTGTAGATGATCAGCCGTGCGTAGCTGGGCGAATAGAACTGCTTGGTGATGGCCGCACCCAGTATCTCCGGCGGCACCTCAGTACCGACTATCTGGGCATAGGAGACAATACTCTTCACGTGGCTGAGCTTAAGGAGCTCATCGCCAAGCAGCCGCTCATTGGCCACATCGCCGCGCGGCACCAGCAGCACAACGGGGTTGCTGCTGCCGAATTCCTCCTTGATCCTGGCATTGTCCATTGAGGCCCGCGTGCCGCCGCCTGCGCTCTCGGAGCCGTAGAGGAAGTCCGTGCGGCTCTGCCCCAGGAAGGAGGGGACTATGGCCAGGATGACCACCACGGTGACCGGGATGGCTACCTTTGAAAGCGCCTTATGGATGTTCGCAAAGCTGGGCAGCAGGGGACGGTGCTTGGTGCGGTCCATGAGCTTGTAGACGCCCAACGTTACGGAGGGCAGGAAGAACATGGCGGTCACAAAGCTGAAGACGATGCCCTTCACCAGGTTGATGCCCAAGTCAGCGCCTATGAGGAACTGCATGAAGACCAGGGCCAGAAAACCGAACAGTGTGGTCATGGCGCTGGAGGCAACGGTGGAGAAGGAGGTGCCTATCGCATGGCGCATCGCTACGTTGACGTCTGAGTATTGTTTGCGGTAGTCCGCAAAGCTGTGGAGGAGGAAGATGGAATAGTCCAGAGAGACCGCCATCTGCAATATGGGGCTGACGGAGCTGGTGATGAAGCTGACGTCGGTGAAGACGATATTGGTGCCCATGTTGAGGAGGATGGCAACGCCAATGGAGAGCAGCAGCAGGAGCGGCTCCAGCCAGGAGGCGGTGGAAAGCGCGAGTATGAGGATGATGAGCGGCACCAGGACGATGAAGGCGCCCAACACCTCGCTGACCGCGGCGCCTTGGATGGCTGCCAGTGAGGCCGCTTCCCCGCCCACGGCGTTGGTGGGGCCTACCAGGTCGCAAAGCGTGTCGAACGCGTCCTGCTCGTAGCCCTTCTTGATGGCCAGGTCGAAGAGCGCGATGCCGTCCTTATAGTACTGCTCCACCAGATCCTGGTCCGCGAACTCCAGCGGCTGCTTGATGTCTATGACATCATCCAGCCAGAGTACCGTGGTGACGCCCTCCACCTGGGCGAACTGCTTCTTGTATTCCAGCGCCTGGGGCAGGGAGATATCATGGACCATGACCTTGGTGTTGGGCACCGAATCCTTGAACTCCGCGTCCATGAGGGCAAGCGTCTTGGTGGACTGCGAGCTTTCTGGCAGGTAGTCGATGATGTTGTAGTTGACCTTGACAAACAGCGCGAGCGGGGCGCAGATAAGCGCGAGGACGATAAAGACGGCCACTATGGCCTTGCGCCTGTCGACGATGAACTCTGCTATGCGTTCCATATGCTTGGTAAGCCTCTTTATGTGGTGGAATACCTGTTTTGGTGCCTGGAAATTTTCGACAGTATGTATTTTTATGGACATAGTGTTGAATTTCAACCGACAAATTGAGGTAAAATGCAAGTTATGCAACAGGCTTGTTCTATCTGTTGGAAAGTCACCAAAGTGTTGAGATCCCCGTCATCGCAAGGAGGCGCAACCCATGACCCCCCAGCGCAAGACTGACCGCCGTGTGGCTTACACCAAGCTCGCCCTGCGCGAGGCGCTGGTGGAACTCATGCAGGGCCAACATATATCCGGCATCACGGTGAAATCCCTCTGCGAACTGGCTGACATCAATCGCAGCACCTTCTACCTGCACTACCGCGACCAGTATGACCTGCTCCATCAGATCGAGCGGGAGGTGCTGGAGACCCTGGGCGAGCGCCTGGCCTCAAAGCAGGACGCCACGGATGAGATGTTCAGCAAGGGCCCCATCTCGCTGGAAGTCATGACCGAGATCTTAGAGTACGCTCGAGAGAACGCCGCACTGGCTCGCGTGCTGCTCAGCGAGAACTGCGACTTCGCCTTCCAGCAAGACATCATGGAGCTGGCCCAGGTGGTGGTCATCCTCCCCGACTCCTCCATCAACCAGCGCATGGAGGACTATATAGTCACCTACGGTATCAATGGCTGTATCGCCCTGGCAGAGAAGTGGCTTGACGAGGGCACCATCGAGGAGCCCGCCCAGGTCGCCCAGCTCATGCTCCAGCTGCTCTACTTTGGCACCACCAGCTTCACCAAAGGTTAGAACAGAATGGGGACGGTGTGACAAAGGGGACGGTGTGACAAAGGGGACGGTGTGACAAAGGGGACGGTGTGACAAAGGGGACGGTGTGACAAAGGGGACGGTGTGACAAAGGGGAC
>Ga0082212_10006099_pt1 | contig 16268 bp, 19 predicted proteins | sample TergutNt197P3_FD_71548 | JGI IMG/M metagenome (GOLD analysis project Ga0082212, IMG submission 71548) | Neocapritermes taracua P3 segment gut microbial communities from Petit-Saut dam, French Guiana - Nt197 P3 | ecosystem: Host-associated > Arthropoda: Insects > Digestive system > Gut ... | reverse complement strand
AAACTGGCTGCAAAGTACAAAAGTGATATACAACTGGGAACACCTGTTAAAATGGTCAATGCTAAACGTATTATTGGCGTAATGGCATTAACATTAAAACAGGGAAATGAAATGACCATGACTTTTAGCGGGGAAGACGAAGAAGAAGCCGCTGCTGCTATTAAAATATTTTTAGAGGAAAACCAGTTTTCTCCGGTAAACTAAGACTTTTATGCTTCAATTTTAAAAATCAGGTTATAATAATTAGTATTCTACATGCCACAAAAAAAGTCCCTGGGGGGGCAAGGTAGGTCCGGCCAATCTGCGTTTTCCTGATGTAATAATACGGTAAAATATTGTTGGATGTGTTTTTTGTTCTTCATAAAAAAGCAGGGTCCCGGCAATGGAACGGACCATTTTCCATAAAAATGCATTAGCCCTGATTTCAAAAACTATTTTATTTGCATCTGCAAAAAAGGACGCGCTGAAAATATTGCGAAAACGGGAGTTGCTTTTGTCGCCGGGTGAAGCAAAGACCGTACAGTCAAATTCCCCCTGCAAAAAACAGCAATAATCATTAAGGAGGGCAATATCCACATGCCGGCCAATTTGCAGGGCATAACGTGTTTCCATTGGCAGTGCATCGCGCCCGGAAATAAAAAAATAACGGTATGTCCTGGATAAAGCATCAAAGCGTGAGTGAAATGATTCCCGTAGTTCACAAGCCTCCAATACCCTGACATCTTTTGGAAGCAAACTGTTCAATGCGGGAATAAACCGCTTTGCTTCCATACGTTTTATATCAGTATAAAAATTAGCACACTGCCCTCTTGCATGAACGCCGGCATCAGTGCGGCCGCTTCCTGCTATTGCAACATGGTGTTTATGTATTTTAGACAGGGCATTTTCCAGCTCCCCCTGAACGGTACGTGCTGTTTTACCCTGCCGTTGCCAGCCGGAAAAGTCAGACCCGTCATATGCAACAATAAGACAAATATTTCTTTTTACAAAAAAGCAGTTGTTTGGGTCCTGTACAGTCATTGCCTTGCATCAATCATCGGTTTCGTTTAATTCCCTGTTAATACTGTCGTATAGTTCGCGGGCATATTCCAAAAGCGGACCTGGTTTGCTCTTTGATGATTTTCCAAGGCCAAACATCTTTGCAATTGTCCGTTTAGAGTTTTGGAGGGCTTCATTCCTTACTTCAACGTTATCACGCTGGCCATATTTAAGCCTAAGAAGGGCTGAAAGATATAGTGCTCCCTCGTAGGAATAATTTTTATCGATGTCCGGGCCGAAATTTTTTATCCCGGAAAGAACTTCCTTTCCGCTTTGTTCCTTAAGGATTGCCTCATTATACAAAAACTGAGACTTTTTCTTAAAAAGCAGCGCAAGCCAGTCATAATTATATCCGGGGTATTTTTTTTCCATCAAATCCAGCAGCCAACCTGTACGAAGAGCGGCAATGGCCTGTTTGATTGTCGGAGAAAATACCTTTGGATAATGATCATAACAACACAGCACAAGGTAAAATGAAGCAGCACCATTAACCAGATTCCTGGGTTTATTAAAATCCGCTGTAGGAAAAATACGTCGTACATTTTTCATTCTGTTTTCTGTATCATTTTTTATCATTTCTACAGCACTGGCTGGTATGTTTAAAAAATCCTTGTCCATAGATGCAAACCAGCACCCGGGGCATACAGTTGCCTGATAGGCCAATGGATAAATAACACCATACTTTGCAGAAGGTTCATAAAGACGATGCAGCTCTTCCGTTATAGCACCGGCAATAAGCCTTCCGCTGCCGGAATGCAATTCTTCCCGGTTAAAGGCTTTACCACAAGCCGGGCAAGTATATGTATCTTTGGAGATAAAAGAAATTTTAATATCATCCGAAGCCATGTTTAGCCCTCCAAAACTACAAATGCCAGGGCTATATCCCCGTCATGTGTAAGGGAAATATGAATCTTGTTGATTCCAGATGCCTTTATTGCTTCCATTGCGCTTCCTTCCGCATGCAGAATGGGCATTTCATCTTTATGATTCAGTACCATAATATCCTTTAGAACAATTCCCGAAAAGCCTGTACCCAAAGCCTTGCAGAACGCTTCTTTTGCAGCAAAATGGGAAGCCAATGAACGGATCATGCCTTTCCCGCGTTCCCTTATAATAAGCAGTTCCCTTGCATCAAAAAAGCGTTCCAGTAAAACAGGATTATCAGCCCATTTTTTCATTCTGGAAATTTGAACTGCATCAATACCAATACCAGCAATCATTTATTCTTTCCGGCTCCCAATGTCAAAGGTTTTTGTTTATTGTGCTGTTTTCTGCCGTATTTCAACCCTTATTATTTCCGGTTCCCTTTTATCAATATTTATTTCTTTTGCAGTTTCAACCAAAAGTGACAGTTCATAAAACCCGCTTTCACTAATCCCGCTGCAATCCACATAAAGAGAAACCATACCTGCATTAATTTCTTCAAGCATGCTCTGAACAGCATTAAATCTAATCGAAGCCCGGGGCGGCTCCAGTATTGCATCCAGTGTACTGTCCAGCCCCATGGCATTTACAGGAAGATTGTCAAAACTATTGATAATAATAAGTTCTTTGATTTTACAGATAAATTCAGCACCATTATCTCCTCTTATTCTAACAAGTTGATTGGGATTTAGCAGGCTTACATTTACAGAAAAATCTGTGTTTCTGTCCTGTATGTCAATGGATTCAGTTTGAATTTCTGATACCGACAGGACAAGTTTTTCCGGGCCTTCAATAACCACATACGCCGGTTCAAGAATAAAAGAGACCATTTCAAAGCCCTGTTCAAGATAACCATGGAAATCCGGCAAAATCGGAACCGTCTTGCTTATTCTGGTATCAAGCTCCACGGTAAGTTCTGCAGGTTCTACAGTTATTTCCAGAATTTCAATTTCAGCGGCGCTTCCCTTTCTTTGTATATGAATCTGTGTTTTATAAATTCCAGGCTCTGTATACCTGGTTAAATCCAGATGAGCTTCAATATCAGTTTCAGAAATATTATAAATAGCATTTGTCCCCCGCAAACTTACGCGGACATTCTGCGGGTATACAGTTCCCGGTAAAAGATTACCTGCAATGTCCAAATGAAGCGGAACAGTAAAGAAACGATCCTCCAGATCGCTCATACGGTGAAAGGCAAAGAGAAAAATTGCCGCTACAATAGACAGTACTTTGGCAGGCCAGTTTTTTATAAGTCTAAGAATAATTTTTTTATAATCAACCATTATTTATCACCTATTGCCGGGGCAGTTTCTGTTACTGTTAATTGATCTGTTTCTTCTCTTCTGCCGCCGCGTACATTCTTGTCAAGCAATTCTTTCAGCTTTCTTTGAATTTCCAGCGGAGAAAGGTCATAATACAATTTTGATTCATAGGCAAGAGAAATTGACCCTGTTTCTTCAGATACAATCAGTATTACGGCATCACTTTGTTCAGACATGCCAAGAGCGGCACGATGCCTGGTTCCAAAGCTCTTTCGTATATCCTGCTGTTCAGAAAGAGGAAGAAGACATCCTGCCGCAGCTATCCTGCCTCCATGTATAAACAGAGCCCCGTCATGGAGCGGTCCGTCAAAAGCAAATACCGTTACAATCAGGCTGGAAGAAAGTTCGGCATTAAGCCTTGTCCCCGTTTCAATAATATTGCGAAGGTTCATTTTCCGCGGAAAAACTACCAGGGCGCCCCTGCGCTGCTGTGAAAGAATTTCAGCTGCGGTAACAGCAGCTTCCAGCTGTCCCAAGCGGGGTTTGTTGTCAATCCGAAAAAGTTCTCCCTGTCCAAGACGTATGATAATTTTACGCAATTCCGGCTGAAAAACAATTGCTATTACCACAAAGATTCCAGGCGCCAGAATATTAAGTACCCACTGTACGGTACTAAGCCTTAATAAATAAGCAAAACCATATATAAAAGCCAAAAACACAGCGCCGCGTACCAGTTGCCCTGCCTGGGTTTTTATAAGAAGATCATACGCTTTGTAAAGAAGGAAAGCCAGTATGGAAATGTCCAGAATAGGCCGAAAGCGGTTGTACAACTCTCCTAATGTTTGAAACCAATTCATTCCTGTCTTATCCTTCTACCAAATACTCTTTGCCGTATGTAAAGCTGTAAATAGTTTTACCAGATCAAGTTCTTCCGCTGTATCGTGAATGCGGATAATGTCCGCCCCGTTTATTAAGGCAAGGGCATTAGCTGCAATTGTACCTGCCAGCAGTTCTTCAGTTTCTTTTCCGGTTATTTCTCCTATAAAGCGTTTTCTGGAAAGTCCTACAAGAAGAGGATAATCCTCATGCTTTATTGTTGCAAGCTGATTAAGTAAAAAAAGATTATCTTCAGTGGTTTTGCCAAAACCAAAACCAGGGTCAAGGATGATTTTGTTTTTTTTAATACCCTGTTTAACTGCCTTTTCGGCCATGGTATATAAAAAATCCTTTGTTTTTGCTGCAGGGCCGTGATGCATTATAACTACCGCTGCCCTGCGTTCCGCGCAAAGGTTTAACATTTTCTTGTCTGAAAAAGAAGATATATCGTTTATAATATCAGTACCCTCGTCAAGAGCCAGGCGCGCCACAGCGGCTTTACTGGTATCTACAGAAACCGGAATTGAAGATTGTCTGCGGAATAAGTGTAGTGCCGGAATAAGCCGCGATATTTCTTCTTCTTCGTCAATGGTAACAGAACCAGGCCTTGAAGATTCAGCGCCAAAATCTATAATATCCGCTCCTCCAGCTTCTGCCTCCAATGCCCTTTCTGCAGCTTCTTCCGGGGAAAATGTCCTGGAAGGCGGATAAAACGAATCGGGAGTACAATTGATTATTGACATAACCAGAGCGCGGGAAAAAGATAAAAACACCCCGTTTGCAAGTTCAATACCAGGGTGTTTTTTGTATGGGAAAACTGAAAAATTCATTGCGGGGCACTGACGCAAACGCTTACGCTTTGCGCTATTTGTTTTTATGTCTATTTTTTCTTAGTTTTTTCTTTCGCTTGTGAGTGGCAATCTTTCTAAGTTTGCGTTTTCTTCCGCAGGGCACTTGTCCTCTCCTTTAAGTTTAGGGTTAAATCCAGTATATAAAAGTGAAGATAATAAATCAAGGGTACTTTGGCGGTCTGAAGCAACTACCCAATTAACACCGGAGATTGAATTAAAGAAGGTTTCCTGCCTTTTAGCATAACGGCGGCTATTTTGAGCTATCAATGCTTTCACCCCTTCCCTGTCTTTGCTAAGCTGCCATTTTTGCCCGGCAGTTTTACTTTCTATAAAAAATTCCCTATAGCCAATGGCCCGTAAACCCGGGTTGTCCGGCGTATAACCTTTTTCATAAAGACCTTCCACTTCTTCCTGCAAGCCCAGCCTGAACATATCACTGCAGCGTTCATTGATCCTTTTATACAGTTCCTCCCGGGACAACTGTAACCCGGCAATTAAAAAACTATATGTTGATCTTCTGGCTTTCCCCTGGGCAAATGAACTTAATGGGGCGCCCGAAGCTATACACACTTCAAGTGCCCGCAGAATCCTGTAGCTGTCATTTATATGGATTTTTCCTGCTGATACAGGGTCCAGTTTATTTAAGCGATCCAACAGTGTCCGGGGTCCATGCTGCTCCAGTTGTTTTTTCAATGTCTCCCTTAACACTATATCCGAAGGAGGCGCAGCAGGCAGGCCGTAGATAAAATTTTTCAGGTAAAAGCCTGTCCCGCCTATAATAACAGGCAGGGCAGAGCGGTTGATTATTTCTGAGCATGCCTTATCTGCCAGGCGTACAAAATCCCCTGCATTAAACTGTTCGCCGGGATCCCGTATGTCTATAAGATGATGTGGCAGCTTTTTCTGTAAAACTATATCCGGCTTAGCTGTCCCTATATCCATACCACGGTACACTTGCATGGAATCGGCAGAAACAACCTCCGCCTGACACAGAGAATTTGCCCCTGTAAAAAGTTTTTCTGCAAGGGCTGTTTTACCGGAGGCTGTCGGGCCAAAGAGAACAAAAACCGGGATTTGTGCAGTGCCGGTTTGCTTAAGGAGTTTGAGTTTCCTCAATGCGGAAGTCTATCTCCTTGGTAAAAACCTGCTGGGCAGCCAGTGAAACCACTTTACCTTCGTTTTCTTCAATTTCCGGGTCGCTTAACATGGAAAGCTGGAATGCCCGGCGTGAAGCAGCACAGGTTATCTCGTACATATTGTTTTCGTATTCAATTAGTTCTTCCAGTGGAAAAATCATGTTGTTATGCTACTGATTTTTAAAAAAAAGGTAAAGTAGGCAAAAAGATCATTCTTCCTTGTTCTTTAAAACCGCAAGAAAAGCGCTTTGGGGCAATTCTACATCGCCAACCATACGCATTCGTTTTTTGCCCTCTTTCTGTTTTTCCAGCAATTTCCGTTTACGGGTAATGTCGCCGCCATAACATTTTGCAAGTACATCCTTGCGAAGGGGGTTTACCGTTTCCCTGGCAATTATTTGACTGCCTATTGCACCTTGAATAGGTATTTTAAATTGCTGCCGGGGTATTTCGTCCAACAGCCGCTCGCAGACCATCCGTGCCCGTGTTTGTGCGCGATCCTTGAAAACCAGCTGGGACAGGGCGTCTACCTGTTTACCATTCAGGAGAATATCAAGCTTTACCAGTTCCGTAGGTTTATACCCGGTTATTTCATAGTCAAACGACGCATAGCCGCGGCTGGTACTTTTTAAACGGTCATAAAAATCAAACAGCACTTCCGACAGGGGCATATCATAGATTAATTCCACGCGTTTTTCGTCCAGATAGCTCATGCCGGTTTGAACCCCCCGCTTTTCCAGGCATAAGCTCATAATATTTCCCAGAAATGTTGCAGGGGTAATTACTTCAGCCCGGATATAGGGTTCTTCCGCCCCTTCTACCTGCCCTTCATCCGGGTATTCCATGGGATTATCAACCATGACTTCCTGTTTGCCGCGGAGGAACACTTTGTACTTTACCGAAGGTGCGGTAAAAATAACGGACTGATCAAATTCCCGTTCGAGCCTTTCCTGTATTACTTCAAGGTGAAGGAGTCCCAAAAATCCGCAACGAAACCCAAAGCCAAGGGCTGCCGAACTGTCCTTTTCGTAAATAAGGGATGCATCATTTAATTTTAATTTTTCCAGGCTTGCCTTAAGCTCTTCATAATCATTTGAATCTACAGGGTATATCGAAGAAAACACAACTGGCTTTACTTCCCGGAATCCCGGCAGGGCTTTTTCGCAAGGTTTGTCGGCACCGGTAATTGTGTCCCCTACCCGTACATCGCTTACTGTTTTTATCCCGGCAATGATGTAACCCACTGAACCGGCAGAAAGTTCGCCGGTTTCTACAAGGGCAAGTTTAAAAAGTCCGGCGGTCTCTACTTCGTATTCCGCATTGTTGGACATAAAACGGACCTTCATCCCTTTTTTAATGCTGCCTTCAAACAAACGCAGGTGTACAATAACGCCACGGTACGGGTCATAACGGCAGTCAAAAATCAGCGCCTGCAGGGGATCGGCAGAATTGCCATGGGGCGGCGGAATCCGTTTAATAATTGCTTCAAAAAGTTCATCAATTCCCGTCCCCTGCCTGGCAGAAACCAGCAGTGCTTCTTCCGCATCCAGACCAAGGTCTTTGTTTATTTGCGATTTGGTTCCCGGGATATCTGCAGCAAGCATATCAATTTTATTAATTACCGGAATAATTTCCAGGTTATGCTCCAGCGCAAGGTACATATTGGAGAGGGTTTGGGCCTGAACCCCCTGTGCAGCATCCACAAGAAGCAGCGCCCCTTCGCAGGAATTAATTGCCCGGCTAACTTCATAGCTAAAGTCAACATGGCCGGGAGTATCAACTAAATTTAATAGATATGTTTTGCCGTCTGCCGCAGTATAAGGAATGGTAACAGCCTGGCTTTTAATCGTAATACCGCGTTCCCGTTCTATGTCCATATTGTCCAGAATCTGATCCTGAAAATTACGGTCTTCCACCAGACGACCCTTCTGGATTAAGCGGTCTGCGAGAGTAGATTTTCCGTGATCGATGTGTGCAATAATGCAAAAATTACGGATAAGGGATGTGTCGATTTCAGTTGATGCCATGGATACAGTGTAGCAAAAAATTACATTATGGACTATATGTTTCTTTAATTCTGAACATCTTCGCCACCGTTTCCTGTATGCTTTTACCCGAAAATGCCGCTTCACAAAGCACCGCATTTCCGGCAAGCTCGGCATGGATTATCTCCGGTACTTTTAAGGTTCTACCGCTTATCGTTGCTTTATAGCGATTCCATAACGGATCGGCGCACTGGCCGCCGGAAAGTACAAGTTCTTTTATGTTAAAGCCTGCATTCTGTAAATCATCCAATGCTTTAACAAATGAACTGCCTATTGTTTCAAGCACCTTTTTGCCAGGATGATCAGGATGAGCAAAGATTTCCCTTGTCAATTCATGGTAATCCTTGCCTTCCTGACCGGAAGAAGAACGGTATTGATCAAAAAGTATGCCGGATTGGGGAATAATGGCGCCAATATTAAAAAGTCCCGGAACAGCGTGGGGAAGAATGCGAAGTTCTCCTGAATGTAATTCAGGGATCGCTTTAGCGCAAAAGTTGATTCCCTCTGAACTGCCGGTTCTGTCGCAAGCTGTTCCAGGTTTAAGCGTTCCTGTCCCGATAAGTGCCATAATAAAGTCTGCAGCTCCTGCGATAATGGGAACCCCCGGAACAAGAAGTTTAGCAGCAGAGCTGTTTTTATTTGACGTAACGCTATGCAATGTTCCAATTAATTCACCCATCCTAACAAAGGGCGGGAACCATTCCAGGTTAATTTTAAACATGCTGCATTGTTCGCTATCCCAGTAGTATGGAATATATTCGTTATGAGGAAGGATTGTAACCGGACGAGCGCCCAGTTTCCAGGAAAGCCATTCATGCGGTGAAAAAAAGTATTGTGTCCTGGTGTTTTTTCCAGCTTTTTTGTTTAAATAACCTTTTAGCCTGGGCAGAAAAAGGGATCTGGTTTTTTTTCCCAAAAGAAGCGGGTCTTTTAATGCCGGGACAGGGTCATACCAATAAATAGGCCGCAGGGATTCAGGAGTATCTCCGCATACCGGCACAAGAGTCGGTCCGCTGCCGGAAATGCATAGTGCAGAAACAGCGGTTAGTCCTGCAGAAAGAGACGCTTCTAACCGGCACACAGCCCGGTAAAAAGCATCAAGCCAAACATCTGCACCATACACAGTTGTAATATCTGTATATTTAATCCGCTCAAAACCATGGAGATGTCCGGCATTGTCTATTAATGCAGCTTTAAGTGAGCTGGTACCAAGATCTGAACATAAGAAAAGCCTTTGCTTCAAGGTGATTTTGTCCCGCAGGGCGCTATCGCTAGTTTTCCAGGATGGTAATCTCTACCCGGCGGTTTTTTGCCATCCCTTCGGCGGTATTGTTATCAGCAAGCGGCCGTTCCGCCCCATAACCCCGAACAACAACTTGCGAAGAATTTCTGACTCCCCTGGAAATAAAGTAATTCGCCACTGCTGCAGCCCGTTGCTGTGATGTTTGCTGCCGTGCAGCCGCAGTCCCAGCCAGGGCAGTATGCCCCCCTACAAGAATATCCCTATCTGCAAATTGCTTAAGGATTTCCCCAATTTTATCGAGTTTTACCTTTTCGCTTTCCAGGAGGATGGCAGAATTGGGCTGGAATTGAATATTCTCCAGATTAATGGTGATCCCTTCTTCGTCTATCCGTACGGAAGCATCATTTATCCCAAGACGGGCAATTTCATCAGCAATGCTTTGGGCAATATCTTCTTTTTTCATTATCTCCGATTCGGTTACAATAGCCTCCGCCCTGCCCCTGTATTCGACTGTCATACCGTTGGAAAGCTCAATAATCATCCTGAAACTTTCATCATAGGCAACTGCCTGACCTATTTCCAGATCCCAATATATCAGTTGATCGGATGCTTCCAGGATACGCCGGGGAAAAATTCTACCTGATACCGGAGACGGCTCAAAAAATACCCTGTACGAAACAGAAAAAACCGGATAACTCTGCCCATTCCATTCCCTGTAACCCAAAAAAACATAATGAGCGTCAAAAGGGATACGATAGGGTTGCTCAATACCAAAAGACTTGCGGAAATCGTGTATTTCATATCCTTCCGCTGTCCAGCTTTCTCCTTCTTTTATGTCCCTGTCAGGGAATACCGGCACATTACGGACTACCGGCATATAATACTGCTGCCCAATGGTGATATACCCCAGCCTGTCCATGCCAAATGCAGAGGTATATTCTTCGCCCCACTGGAAACTGCTATCCCCTTCTATAATTTGTTCTGAGGTGGTAAAAATAGCATGATGCTGGGCTATATCCCCTTCAGCATCGGTTATTTCCACCTGAACCCGGTTAAGGATCCTTGCCCTATGGCTAAATTGCCGGTCTATATAAACATCTTCGTTTACCACAGAAACAATGCGGTATTTATTGCCTGTTGCGTATTTATATTCAAAAGTCTCCGAATTTAGGGCAGAATTTAAACCTATAACAAGGAAAAACATAAAAATAACACGTTTAACTGCTTTTTTGTCCATAAAGTACCTCATTTTATTATCGGAGTCTTTCCAAAATATCAGTTTAAGAAAAGCTAATCGTACTTGAAAAGAGTATACTATTTATTTTATAATAATTCAGCAAATGCCGCTCAGGCAAAAAAGGGCCTTTAGCTCAGTTGGTTAGAGCTGCGGACTCATAATCCGTAGGTCCCTGGTTCAAGTCCAGGAAGGCCCATTGTAATTCCTTGCGATATAAGGAATTAGAATAAACTACCGATCGACATCGGCGTTTAGCAAGCCAATTTATGAGCAACCGTGTGAGCAAAACGGTTGTATGGAGGTTAGCTATGCGCCGAAGATACTATTTACACAAGAGAAAAAACATTTTTTACGCGGAACTCGTTACTCCAGAGGGGCGGAGAACAACAGCAAAATCAACAGGAAAAACTACTGAAGACGAAGCATTATTAGTTGTATCAAAATGGCTTTCAGAGGGCATCCCAAGAAAAGGTATGGAAAAACCTGTTGAAACCGTGTTAGGGCTTTCTGAAATTCTAAAATCAATACGCAAGGTCGATCTTGATAGTAATGATGCTATGAAGATCGTCGAAGCCCTGAAGAAAAAAGACCTTGTTGATTTTAATGTTACTAGAACAGGGAGCGGATCAAAGCTATTTACAGACTTTTTAGAAGAATTTTGGGATTGGAATTCTAGCGTCTATGTAAAAGAGCGGCTGTCTCAAAAAAAGAATTCTATCGGTCGGCGGCATTGTTACGAAAACCAATGTCGTATTCATTCCTTCTATAATGTCTATTTTGCTAACAGGACACTTGATTCAATAACTTGGCAAGACTTACGGGATTTTAGTCTATTCCTATCTAACAAAAGGGAGAAACCAGAAAATTACAAGGGTCATTTTGCCGAGGAATTATCAGCATCGTACAAAAACAAAATTATGATTTTAGGCAAAACAGCGCTTAGATGGGCTTATAATGAAGAACTAATTACATCCGATCCTACAGCAAAAAAGAAAATAAGGTTTTCAGGCGAAAAGAAAAAACGAGGGGTACTAACACCGCAGGAAGTAGAAACCGTTTTTAATAATGTTGAATGGAGCGACAAACGCAGTCTAATTGGAAACTGGCTTGCAATGACTACAGGTATGAGGGCTGGTGAAGTTTTAGCAGTAAGAAAATCAGATATAGGCGAGAAGGTTTTATTTTTACGCCATAGCTGGTCTATAATGGACGGTCTAAAATGCCCTAAAAACGGTGAGGAGGGCAATATTCCATTATTATCTGAAGTAAAAGTAGCACTCATGGAATTGTTACATGATAATCCACACAAAGTAGACGATCCGTTCATTTTCTATAGTCTACTTGAAGACAAGCCTATGGATCAGAAAATATTGAACGATGGACTAAAAGCGGCTTGTATGGCGGCAGGGATTGACGCAAAAGCAAGAAACATTACATTCCATGGGCATAGGCACTTTTTCTCTGCGCGGCTTGCTGACCGAATGTCAGCGGAACAAGTACGGCGGATCACTCGACACAAAACACCTGAGATTTTTGAAGAGTACGCAGATCACCCAACCGATAAAAACTTCGAGGATATGGCAATAGCAACAGCTGAAGTTTTTGCAAACATTATCCCATTCCGCAAAGCTGGCTGATATGAACAAACATTATGGCGGCTATGTGGATTTTATCAAAATCGGTCATTCTGGAGATGCCTTGCAAGTCATAGATCAAGTTCTATCTGAAAAAGACTTTGATCCTGAATCAGTAAGGGCGGTTTTTGAAGCTCTGAAAGACGCTATTGAAAGAGGGATATTGCAATAATAAGCCCATAGACAGCTCACAATAGCTCTACGGCGCACCGGAAGCCCTAATTGGTATAAATTGCCAGTTGGGGCTTTTTTAATGTCCAAAAAGCCAAACATACGCCTGTTTTATCTGTAGAAAGTCTTTGCATTATAAGTAATTACTGATTATTTTAACAAAAAATGTGAAAAGGAATGAAAAAAGTAAAAAAAAAAGCAAATTTTCTGCTTTTTTTCAAAAAAAACACTTGACAAAGATTTATTATTGCTTTACATTATAAAGCATCTTGAAAGATTGGAGAAAGATATGGAAAGAGACAAGATTTTAGTCAATTTTCGGACATTCAAGACCTACAAAGATGGCTTGGATAAGCTGGCGGCAAAAAGAGGTTTTACGGTTACTCAATACATTAACCACCTTATTTTTGATCAAATTAAGAATGATCTAATGATTGAAGCTGATACAGATGCAAAACATCTAGTAATTCTTAATCGCAAACTCCCAGATGCAATTTTTTACAAATGGGAACAGTGCGGCTGGAATGACACAATCAAAAATGAGATTGCAACACTTCTGGGAGGTAAAGACAAAGCTAGTGAATGTTTGGAAGAATGGTTAGCTCAATACATCAAAAACATTAAAGCGTATTGTAAGGTACGCGGTTTTGAAGAAAATGAAGTTGAGTTTACCGAAATAATGAAAGCATTTTCAGAAAAAGTAGCGGATCATAATTAACCCTTCCCGTATGGGATAGGGATCAACCTGGAGCCACCGATCGACATCGGCGCAGGAGGTTATTTTGACACTTTATTAATTAAAAGGAGAAAACCATGTTTTCAAAAAAGGAAACTGCTGGAAGATTGGGGATTTCAGTCAAGACACTCGAAAGAAAAATTATCGAGGGCTTGATTCCTTATTATAAAATTGGTTCAAGGATTTTGTTTGATCAAAGTTCGATTGATGAACTATTAAAGCATTGCCGCCACAATGCAAAAGGAACAGGGGGCGCGCAATGAAAAAGAGACGTTATTTTTACAAAGTACCAGCACATGTTAGTTATGCTGAAGCTGCTGAATTATATTCACTCATGGCAACGGGTGAAACAACAAAAACAGATTATCTTGATAAAAGAAACCAGTTAATTTTTGAACACTTATCACGTCTTATGGAAATGATCGGAAGTGTAGGCACGCAACAATTTACAGCCTACTTGACAGAGCAAAATCTGCTTATTGCCGCTGGCGGTTCAGGTTATATTCAAAAGGTTTTCGGCTGTCTTGAACCTGAGGAGGCAGTATGTTGGTAGATATACCTGATTATATTTTTGCAGATGTTCGAAACGAAGCACAGGAACTTGAACATGGGATTGTAAATCTTGCGGTGCATATAAGGGATTACAGCGTACATTTTTACCGGATAAACAGGGAAAAATCGGTAGTTACCCATAGAAAGTCCGAAGGTCTGCCGTCTAATTCTTTACCTGTCAAGAAATTAAAAATTGTAAAGCCTAAAAATGAGCAGGGGGAATGAAAAATGGCAGATATTGAGTATGAAATGGAATTACTTGCTGCCAGTTCTGATCCTGCCGACAGGGACAAAGCCTTAACTTATTTTCAAAATCGCTTAATAAAGCAAGAAAAAAAGGACGGAAACAAAGCTGTTTCTTGGCAACGGAAAACTGCGGCAGAAATTATGGCGACTGATTATCCTGATATTCAATGGGCGGTCGAGGGAATAATTCCCGAAGGTTTATCAATTATAACAGCCCCGCCAAAGGCGTGCAAATCATGGCTTGCGCTATCGCTTTCAACCGCTGTTTCACACGGTGGTTGTTTTATGGGTTCTATTCAAGTTTCACAAAAAACGGTTTTATATTTGGCACTTGAGGATAATGAACGCAGGATAAAAGATCACCTATTAATACAGGGCGGACTTGCTAACGATCGATTATTCATTGAAACGCCGCACTCATGGAAAGGCGGAATTGGAGCGTTACGGAGTTATTTAGAAGAATTTCCAGAAACAGGGCTTGTTATTATTGATACCCTATTCAAATTTCAACCGTTGGAAGATTCTAATGAATATTCAAAAACTTATAAACCGATCGCATTATTACAAGAGCTTGCCAGCAAGTATAACTTAGCGATCGTTTTGGTACATCATACCCGTAAAGGTTCACATGGTAACACTGGCGAAGGATGGGCAGATGAAGGGCTGGGATCAACAGGAATAATTGGAGCGGTTGACACAATTATCTCGATACAGAAAAAAGACGGTAAACCTGAAGGAACTATGAGAATTAAAGGTCGAGACGTTGAAGAAAAGTGTCTCGACATAATTTTTGACAAAGATATTTGCACATGGCGCATAATAGGTGAAAGCGAAATTGTAAAAGGCGATCCAAAGGCGCAAGCGGAAGTTTTATCGTTACTTGAAAAAAATCCTGAAGGATTAAGGACAGGCGATATTGCATCCATGTTAGGCAAAAAAGATAATGCCGTTTGTAACATTCTTAATGCCCTTAATAAAAAAGGTAAAGCATTAAAGAATGATAATAATAAATGGGTTTTTACACATTTTCACAATACTTCACAAATGAAAGAAAGTGAAAACGTGAATTCACAAATTCATTTTTCCCTAGAGAAAAGTGAAAACGTGAATTCGGAATTGGAACTTTATTAAGAGGGGAAAATGGAAATCGACAAATTCGTTAAACGTCTTTTATTTTGGTACAAAACGCCAGAGGGCAAGAAGTGGAAAGAAACAATGACTTTAAAATTGAAGAAATGCAAGTCAAAAATGAGACAGGATAACATTTTGAGATATGCACTTTTTGAATTAAAAACAGAGTGGGAAAGACAAGACCTATTAAACGGCCTTGAACTAGCTGATGGGTATTTAAAGGAATACGGCGAACTAGATGAAACAGGGGAAAAATACATAAACCTTGAATCACTAGGAAGCCTTATGGACATCGGTTCTATCGAGTGATTTTAACGCCATAAACTGATTTTGAAACGAATCTTTTTTGTAACAAAATGTCAAAAACTATGCTTTTATTATTGACAATACATTTGTATAGTAGTATAATAATAAGTGTTTGGAGGGGATTTTATGCGAGAAAATGACAATGAAGATATGGACACCCCCCTGACGGGCAGTGTTCGGCTATGCTTTCAAGACGCTAAAAAATTACAAACCACAATAGCACGGCTGATCCGGGCAAGGGCAAACAAAAAGATAGCCGATAGCGATTATAAGGCTATTATTTATGGCATTAATTACTGGCTTGCTTTTGAAAAGCACATTAAGGAACTGGACATTGAAAAGCGGCTGGAAGCATTGGAGGCCGCCGCAAAATGAACATTGCAAGCCTTAAAAACAGGGTAAAACGCCTTGAACCAAAGAATAAAGCGGATCACTATTTTGGAGAATTGCACATTAACGATCCGACTGTATTCAATACGGCAGATACCAATTACACATCATCATGGCGGATATTCGGCAGGTTTAGCGGTTTACCGTGTTGCGTTGAAAGTGGGTACTGTTCCGGCATAGAGGACGGCATAGAAAAGTTAAAAAGAGCTTTCAGAAAAAATACTACGGTAACAAGTAACATTTTCCATCTGGAAACAAAAAATAATGAGTTTCACCTAAACACAATTTATTCTCTTGAAGGTACGAAAATAATTGACAAGTACCCAGGGGGTATAAATGAGCTTGCACCGGATATGCTGACAAGAGATAGCAGCTTAGGAAAAATGAGCGATGTTGAATGTATCGCGTTTTTTAATGACGTTGTTTATTACGGAGTAACGCACAAAAAGGGCGAAGGTTTTCCTTATGTTATAAGGAATTATATGTTACA